>Ga0255780_10000039_pt1 | contig 123976 bp, 94 predicted proteins | sample 071ome_32_FD_179978 | JGI IMG/M metagenome (GOLD analysis project Ga0255780, IMG submission 179978) | Coastal salt marsh microbial communities from the Groves Creek Marsh, Skidaway Island, Georgia - 071405AT metaG (version 2) | ecosystem: Environmental > Aquatic > Marine > Intertidal zone >... | reverse complement strand
AAGCGGGTGAGGTTGATTTGGACTTTGGACTTCATTTCAATCCGCTTAGGCGCCGCTACCAGCTATTTCAATCAAACAAACAATATTATCGGTATCGACGACGTCGTCGTCTCGAATGATCGAGGGAGGAGCGGGAGATGGAAGAATCACCGCTGTACGAGGACGAATCGGATCGACTGCTTAATGACCTATCGCGTCTTCTTCGACCGGCGGACCGGTGTCGATTGAAAGCAGCGTCGTCGTCTCTTTTTTTATCCTTTGATTGACGACGACGATCGCGGTGTGACGAAGACGGTGGTGGGGTTTCTGAGCGCGACGGTGGATCTCTCGACGAGCGCGAGCGCGAGCGCGAGCGCGAGCGACGACGAGAACGAGGACGAGAGCGATTCCAATCATCGCCGGTTCGTCGACGTTCGTCGCGTCGGCCTCTTGATGTCGATCGACGACGGTACGGACTACGACGACGACGACGAGCGTCATCGCGCGAGTGACTCCTCGATCGCCCGCGTCGTTCTCGACGGTCATCCTCGCGTCGTCTATCCGTCATCGCGTCTCTCCCTCTTTCTCTGTCGCCATCCAACGCTACCGCTCTGAAATCGCCCGAAGCGCGCTTACCCAAAATCCTCCCACCGCGACGGTACCCATCGTCCCCGAAACCTCGACGCGAGGATGACGACGGACGATGGTGATGATTACGATAACCCCCCGTGCTACCGTCGTCATCGCCGTCGTCATCACGCATCCGTCCTCGAGCCGCCGCCGAAACCGAAACCGTCGGTCGACACCGCGTCCTCGTCCCATCGATCGTCCCACCATCCATCGCCTCCACCGCTCTCGCGCACGCCTCCGTCGACGCGAACCGTACCACCGCCATTGCCGAATTCCCATCGCCGTCGTCGTCCGCCCGCGTCGTCTTTCGTCGTCGCACGACGCACTCTTCAACTTGGCCGTACGCGCTGAAGATCTCCTTGACGTGTCCAGCTTGCGTTCGGTGCGATAACGGCGACGCCTCGAGCGCGACGGACGACATCAACGTCATCGGGTACCAACAGTGTTCGCACGCGCGCACACACTAGCGCGCACACACACACTCGCGTGCGTTCGCGAATGACGTCGACAGCATCACTTGAAAAAGTGAATGATTCTTGCAAGCGTCATTGATTGTCCGTCGAATGCGATGACGGACGCGGACGACAACGACCGTCGTCGTCGGTCAGTGGGGACGACAAAGGAATCCGCGGCGGGGACGTCGTCGGGTGCGGGTAAACGGGAGAAGGGTGACGACACGCGACGAAAACATGTTGACGCTGTTGGTGCAGTGATTGTTTTGGAAGAAGAAGAAGAAGACGATGGAAGCGACGACGAATCGACTTTGTCGGATCGTGTCGAGGAGAGGGATACATCAAAAATATTCGCAGCGTACGCGAGCGTGCGTGGGGTGTACGAAACGCTCGAAAGACGACGTCCAAAGTTGTTTTTGCACAGAAGTTTATCCTACCTGAAGCAACAGCGACAGCAACGACGAGGTTGCTCACTCGGAAAGGACGACGATTCCGGCGGTGACGTCGAGTACGCGTACGATGGAACAAACAGTAGGATAACACTGAGTGGAAACTACTCGTGCGTGATGTGTGGGAGGAATCAAGGGTCGTTTAGGGCGTTGATGACGCACCTTCGGGCGAGTCACGACTTGTGCGAGTACAGAGGGACGCAGACGAAAACCAAGACGGAGGTGCGGGTGTTTCGAAAGGATATCAATTACGACGCGCGAGGGGTATTGAGGATGAGAGAGGCGGATATGATGACGTGTGCGATGGATCGGGAATTCCGGTACGTAAAGTGTAGGGGGATTTATATGGAGCGGGTGAGTTGCGCGGAGAGCGGAGCAGACGAAGAGGAGGACAAAGAAAGTGAAGAAAAGTGGAGATACATTCGACCCGCGGATCGATACGGTGAACCGGTGGCGGTGGTAAGAGAGATTATGAAAGAGGAGGTAAGAAGGGAGTTTTCAAAGGCGGTGCCGACGATTGACTTGATGGATTTAACGAAGGTCGCAGCGCAGACGCGAAAACCAACCACGAGTCTGCCGCATGTGAGTCCGGTGCCGAGTTCGTCGCGGCAGAAGCGTCCCACCGTCGCCAATCAATCGCAGGTGCTCGTTCCTTTACCGTCGTTGAAGCTTACAGATTCACCCACAGGGAACGACGTACACGAGGTGGTTTCAATTGAATCTCCAACACAGGTGCCGCCGATGACGACGACGCCGGCGTCTGCGGGTGGTCCGTCGCCGCTTCGGTCAAGGCTTACAGAGGCATTTGAGGCTCTGAGCAATAGCCGCTCCGCTCTCCTCAATTTCGATCCGAAGAGTTGGATTGTAAATCATGTGAAGAGACCGGTGGAGAAAATCATCGCCGCGACGGAACCTCCAGCAGTGCATCCAACGTCGATCATGACGCGCGAAGAGAGTATGCTATCGGCGACGCCAAATCAAAATAAACGCAAAGCTACCGGTGAAGAGCTACCGGCGACGAAAAACAACGAACGACCAATTGACAAGCGTCCAAAACGCGAAATTGTATCAAAAGGACCGTTTTTCCGATCGAAAACCTGGGTCCAAATGAACGGTCGTCCAAATTATGATTCCGATGACGACGACACTGTCGAGGTGCGATGCGTCGAGGCGAAACGCTTTCTCAATGAGTTTATCGATTTCTCTCAAGATGAGCTCGATTTCATGGCGGAGTGGAACGACGTCGCCATTAAATTTAACGTCCTCGCCGATTACGAAGCTCCAGCCCTCTGTGAAGCCTTTGTTCGCGAAAACGGGGAGAGGTTGCGCGAAGACGATCTTTTTCATCGGCACTTTGTGGAAACCATCATCAACTTGTTTGAAAACGGGGTTATTCACAAGCGCGAAGTGACGGAAATTCTCGCGTTGACCAAACGAGAAGAACCCCTCGAAAAATGGTCCGACAGAGTGGATACACGTGGTGGGAACAAGCGTCGATGCACTCTCGTCGCCATGAAGGAATTCCCAGAACCGGCGAGACATACTCTCGCGATGGCGCGTTACGTGACGTGACGGAAACAAACGCGATTGACCAACAACGCCGCACAACATAGACATTCATTTTTAGCCGTGCAAAGACTACTACAGCGCGAACAACAAATTACACCCCAAACTACTCCAAGGTATTTTCCTACGAAGAAACTAATAACAACAACCAATACAACACCACACCAATCACTCGACGACGGTCTCGATGTTCCCTAGACTTGCGCCCGCTCGAACGTCCAAACGCAGCGGCGCCTTCCATTTCCTTCTCGCGTACAACGGAACTTCATCCTCGCCGACATCCGACGATATCTGCGACGACGATGACTGGATAAACAACGAAGCGGTGGTTTCCACAGTTCGTCGTCTTCGCACATCGTCATCATTCGTCTGAGGTTTCGTTCGACGGTTCTCCTTTAAAACCACTACGTCGGCATCCGTTGCATCCGCAGCGCTGCCTTCTTCGTCGGCGTCGGCGTCCACACACCGAGCGATTCGAGGCAAATCCCGCGCCACGACATCGCACTCCGCAATCACCCCTTCGTGCGCGCGTCTGATCCCCTCCAACCCTCGCACCGAGCACGTCACCCGCGTTGAACCGAGCGGACGGTCGCGAAGCATTCGAGCCATGGTTGTCGCGACTGAAACCATTCGCCCCGCTTTTCCGACGGTGGACGTCGAAGGCGACGCGTCGGTGGCGGCATCCGTCGCGCGTCCGCCGCCTCCGAGCGTCGACAGCGCGGTGCGGAACATGCTGTCCGCGTCGGCGTCGCAAAGTAAAGTCAGATGAACTCAGACTTTTCATCTTCACGCAAAACTCGCGCACGAGCGAGCAAAGAAACGGAACGGGATGCTACATGACGATAATTGGAGCGCCACGACGGGGTACATACATTAAACGACGAGGAGAAGAAGAGTTTCGTTTGTTTGTTTCTGTAATGAATGAGATCTGACGATTTCAAGTAGTACGTTCTAGGGTGAGGCCAGTTGGCTAGGTCTGGTCCGAGTCCACAGTGAAGAAGTCGAGCGCCTCGAGCGAGCGACGAAACATTCTTGTGAATATTTAGTGCTCTTCGGCGGCAGCCTTGTGGTGCTTCTTCTTCATGAGCTTTCTTTGGTAGAAAGCAAGCTCCGGACCCTCCAACACGTAACCATCGGCGCGACCGCACTGACCCGGGCGAGAAGTGATGATGCACAAGATGCGACCGGTGGCGAATTGCTCATCGAGCGCCTTGGCGACAGAGTGGTTGCGGTTGCGGTTGCGAAGCTTCATGGTCACAGACTTGGAGCGCTTGGCTTCAATGTCCTCTTCCTCAACCTTTTCACCGTTCTTCACCTTGATACCAATCTTCTTACCGTAGTGTTGAGCATACCAGGCGCGGAACGGCGCGGCGTCGACAGCGACGACGGCGCTCTTCACGAGCGTCTTGGTACGAACAAGTTCGTTGTTGGACGCGTTGTAAACGACATCCAAGATGCGCGTCTTGCGCGTGCACGCCTCAGAACCCCAAGAGAAGTTACCAGTGTCGAGGCGGAGCGCGCGGTGCTTAATGTTACCGCCGCGGCATCTCACTTGACGCACGGTGACGTTGGAGGAGAGCTTCGTGTTCGCCGGCTGACGACCGAGCTCGTACCTACACGAAAAAAGATTGGATGAAACAGTCAGTCGATGTGCCGGTGTCGTCGCACGCGCGATGAAACGAAAACGATTCGAAACGTTTCTTCAAAACAAACCCCGCCGTCGTCGTCGTTCGCGGACGACGCGACGGGTTTTCAAAAACGCCAATCAACATCGCACGCAAAGCCCCAAAGCCCTAACCTATCGCGATCGACCGCCCTCGTGGTTTCCCACGACGACAACCACCGCGACGCGTGGAAGACCCGGGGACTCGGACGCATCGAATGGAAAACGTACTTTCTCTTCTTTCTCCACGGCTTCTGCTTACCGCCGGTGGCGCGGCGCTTGTGCAAGCTGTCACGAGAGATACCTGCGTCGTTGGAAAGAATCTGGGGTCAGCGTCGTCGTTCTCGCAGGTATGGGCTCGCGCACGCGGCGCGCATTTCGTTCGTTCGTTCGTTCGTTCGCGCGCGGAACACGCGGTGGTGTGATATTCTTTACGACGCCTCGTCGTCGTCGCGCATCGCGCATCGCGTCGTCGTCGTCGCTACGCACCCATGGTTCTCGCGCGTCTTCTAAAGGCGGATCGGACGAGAGCCGACGAGGAGAGGAAAGAAGCCGAGGAAGACGCGTTGGTGTGTCCGAATGTCCGAGAAATTCATACTGTGGGTATCTTTTCATCATCTTTTACACTTTTGTGTCTTTTGTCCATGCGTGTCGTTTTTTTCTGTTTACGCGATGGATGGTGTTTGAAGGTGTTTTAATACGTGATAGACGCGGTTGCGGTCGCAGAGCGCCGGCGTCAGTCGGCGACGGGCGAACGAGCGGGACGGGACGACGGGCCGACGACGATGGCGGTGCGGGATAAGATCTTCGCCGCAGCCAAGGGGTTCCGCGGACGGGCGAAGAATTGCATAAAAACCGCGCGGGACCGCGTGCACAAGGCGTGGCAGTACCAGTACCGGGATCGTCGAACGAAGAAGCGAGAGTACCGCAAGCTGTGGATCACGCGGATCAACGCGGCGACGAGAGAACACGGGGTGCGTGCGGATGATTCATGCTCGGAACGATCGATCGTAATTCGCGATCGATCGATCCAATCGTCGCGCGCGCGATGACGAAGACGAAGACGAAAAACTAGAAGAGGTTTGGACAACAAGAGACTGACCACTTCGCTTTCTTTCGCGCAGGTCAAGTATGGCGAATTCATGCACGCGCTCGGTTCGGAGAACGTGTGCGTCGATAGAAAAGTGCTCGCAGAGTTGGCGGTGAATGAACCGCACTCGTTCAAGGCGTTGGTGGACCAGGTGAAGCGCATGAGAGGGATCAAGTGAGCGGCCGCCGAGGGGCTTTTGGGGCGAAAGAAAGTCGAGTATAGTAATTTTCTTTAGGTGCTCTCGCGATGATGAGAGTTTTGTAGTTGATAAGGCGCAATAGTAGATCATTACATCACACGCGAGCTTCAGGAAAAAAGTGGAATGATGAACGTAAGTGTATTCCGAGACGCGAGCTCCCGAAAGAGAGAGCCTGGCGTCTATGCTGAAAGCGGCGCTTTTAAAAGTCTTCGGCAAACGGAGAACCAAAAGAATAGTAGGCGTTGATGGCGAGCATCAAACGCTTAATCATCGCCTTGAGCGCCGCATTCGCCGTCTCATCCGCCGGAAGCGGTCTAGACACGACAAAGAAGCGTCCATCGATAAACTTATCCTTGCCGTCGCGGTTCATCTTTTCGATGCCGCCCTCCTTGGTCGGCACGATGGTATCCCACACCTGCACCTTTTCATCATCCATCTGCGCGATCAACTGCGCGATCTCAACTTCCTTACCGTCTCTAAAATCGTACAATCGCACCATCACCCCGTTCGTGTCGCCGTTCTCCATCTCGTTGACGCACTCCACGCTCATGCGCTTACCGTACCTCGCCACGCCGCCCTCCTCGAACTCGCTCGTGCACCACCGAAACATTTGCTTGACGAAATCCGCCCGCGGGATGTGCGGGGGGATCTCCGCTTTACACAATTCCTGGCGTTCCCCGTTCGCCGCGGACGCCAAGACCCGTCGCGCGGACGCCGCCGTCCCGACTCGCTTTCGACCGCCAGTGGCCCCTCTTCGCACGCCGCACCGAGACGCCGTGGTCATCGACCCCGTCATCGTCGTCGTCGTCATCGCTCGCGCGTTTGTTTCTTCGTACGTGGGTGGATCGAACGCACCCGAGTTCGCGCGGTCGTCCCGTCGTCGTGTGTCGCGTCGGACGCGCGCGTCTCCAGCGCGAAAACCTCAACGCCAGGGCACCGACCGCGTCGATCGACCCCGACCGCGCGCTCGATACCATCTTTTATCTTTATTCCAGGTTATGACTGTATGCACATATACATTTTGGCAGGAAACGCCCCCCCTCCTTTGATTTCGACGGGTCGTGACTCGTGACTCGGTCACTCGAGACACTCGGAACATCAGACCTCGTTCGAAGAACTTGGCTTTTGAATTGAGAAGACGGACGACGACGTCGAGACGGACGGGCGGGAATCGGCTCGCCGATCCATCCCCCGTGGTCGGCACAGAACGACGCGAGCGAGCGACGTGGGTGACGGCGAGAAACGTCGATTCGAGGACGCGGGCGCCCGTGCGGGTCCGCGAGCGCCGTGCCGCGGCGACGAACGAAGCGTCGGCATCATCGCGAGCGGTGGTGGATACGGACTGGCGCGACCGCGGTCGAGATCGCGGTCGCCGCCGATAGACGGCGCCGGTGGGTCGGGGGGGACGGAGACGCGACGCGACGCCGACGGTGGGTCGACGGAAGACTGGGGAGAAAACGACGAGGAGGACGAGGGTTGGGAAGGGCGGCGCGGGATGGAACACGGGGGAGTCGGGAAAGTGGGACCCGGGATGCGGGCGTACTTGACGCGACGAAGGAAGAATTTGAGCGCGTCGCAACACAGAACGCTCGTGTTGGTGGTGACGTTTTTCGCGTACATGATGTATCACGCGTCGAGGAAACCGCCGAGCATTGTGAAGAGCGTTTTGAACCCGGATGAGGAGTCGCGAGCGCGCGGGGCGAAGGGTTGGGCGCCGTTTGACGGAGAAGACGGGACGTCAGTCATTGGCGCGTGTGACTTTGCGTTTCTCGCGGCGTACTCGATAGGGATGTTCTTCAGCGGACACATCGGGGATAGGATGGATTTGAGAAAGTTTTTGACGTACGGCATGGTGCTCAGTGGGTTCTGGGTGAGCATGTTTGGTATGGGATACTACTGGAACTTTCACAGCGTGTGGTTTTACGTCGGAGTGCAAATCGTCGCCGGGGTGTTTCAGTCGACCGGTTGGCCCTCCGTGGTGAGCGTCATGGGTAATTGGTTCGGAAAAGGCAAGAGAGGTCTCATCATGGGTGTGTGGAACGCGCACACGTCGGTGGGTAACATGTTTGGAAGCCTCGTCGCTGCTGCGGCGTTGAAAAACGCGGGATGGGGGATGAGTTTCATCATTCCCGGCGCGTTAACCATGGTCATGGGCGTCTTAGTTTGGAACTTTTTGGTCGTCACGCCAGAGGATGTGGGTCTTCCCCCGGCGAACGCGCCGACGGGCGCGGCCACGGGCGCGGATGACGAGGAATCGGTGGCGCGTAGGCGACTGTTAGATAGCGGATCGAGAGGAGGAGCGGAGCGCGAGCGCGCCGTCGGCTTCACCGCGGCGTTGAAGATTCCGGGCGTCATCACCTTTTCGCTCTGTTTGTTCTTCACCAAGCTCGTCGCCTACACGTTCTTGTACTGGTTACCCTTTTACATTGAGCGCACTGAAATCGCGGGGCAAACGTTGACCGCCGCAAAGGCTGGCGAGTTGAGCGTCATTTTCGATCTCGGCGGCATCTTGGGCGGCATCTTAGCCGGATACATTAGCGACAAGTACAACGCCAGATCAATGACGGCTGCGGGTTTCGTCTACCTCTCCATTCCAGTCTTGTATCTCTACCGCGAGATGGGCTCTGTTTCGATGAGCGTCAACCTCGGCCTCATGGCGCTCAGCGGCATGTTAGTCAACGGCCCTTACGCCCTCATCACCACCGCCGTGAGCGCGGATCTCGGCACCCACGAGAGTCTAAAGGGTAACTCCAGAGCGCTCGCGACGGTGACCGCCATCATCGACGGCACGGGATCCATCGGCGCCGCCATCGGTCCCATGCTCACCGGCTTCATCACCTCGCTCTCAGACGACTGGAACCACGTCTTCTACATGCTGTACGCCGCCGATTTATGCGCCGGTTTGCTTCTCACGAGACTCATCTTCAAGGAGGCTCGCGCTCTGCTCGCCGCCGCCACGTAATTCATTGTAATCGCTATCGTAAATCTACTAGTAGTTTCATCTTCATCATTCCATCCGGCGCGCAACAACACTCAGTCGAGTGGACGAAGTCGAACCCTCATTCCTTCACGCGCATCCGTCCAACGAGGAGATGTCTTCCGCGCGTGGAGCGCTTTTATCCCTCGGCTCGCGCCTGAGATTAGCTTCCGCGCGTCCCGCCGGACGATCCGTTCGCGGTTTCGGTGCGTGCGCGTCGATAAACCCGCGCCGTCAAACGTCGTCGTGTCGTTGGCGCGTCTTCTCGATCGTTCAGCAGTTTGGACGGACTAGGAATTCTGATTTTGACGAGGACGACGCGATGGGACGCCCGACCCGCGTTCTTCGGGACTGACATTGTTTCCTTCTTCTCTTCGTCGTCGACGCAGCGAGCGAGGGTCATGGGGTCACGCACGAAGGCGTGACGCTCCACGACGCGTCCTTCGCGCACAAGGCGTTGGGCACCGGGTTTGGCGCCATGATGTGGTTTTGGGTATTTTACCGTTTCTATCACGACGGTGACGTGCTGTTGTATGGACACGCGCCGCACTTTGAACACGACGATCACGATGACCATCACTGAGTAGTGTGTGAATCTATGGCGCCGCGTTTGTAATTGTATATAGAAGATTGTCTCTCTATGCGTGGCGGGTGGATGAGAGTCGTTTTGACGCTATGCATTTTGATGTTTTCATTTCACGCGAAATTTTTACGTCACGCGAGCTAAAAATTTTAGTAGAAGTTGTTGTACGTGGAGGTGCGGAACCAGAGGTAATCCGGCAAGAACTGCGTCGGTCCGATGGCTGCAATGGCGACCTCTTGGTCGCGAATGTACTTCCATGCCACAGACTTGACGGTTTCGACGTTGACGGCGTCAATGCGCGCAAAGAGCTCATCGCGAGACATGCGCTTGCCGTACGTTAAGAGTTGCCGACCAATCTCTTCCGCCACAGCGCTGGTGCCAGACTCGGAGTGCAAGAGCAAGGAAGACTTGAGCGCTTCCTTGGCGCGAGAGAGATCCGTCTCTTCTGGGCAGTAGATGAGGTTTTGGAACTCGCGCATGACGGCAAACGCCGTGTCGTCGAGGTGTTCGAGGTTGTCGCTCGAGACGGACACGCCAAAGAGGCCAGTGTCGGCGTAGTTGGTGTTGAACGCCATGAAAGAGTTACCGAGCTTGTTAGCGTTGAAGGCTTGCGCGAGCGGAGACATCATATCCGCTGCGCCGACGGCTTGCTTGTCCCAGCTACCAAGCATGGCTTGCATAACCATGAGAGGAACGGCGTCCGGAGAGTTCCAAGACGCACCCTTGAAGGCGACGGCAAAGTTGCACGTCGTCATGTCGTCATCGCGGATGCGAACCTCGCTGCCGGTGAAGTGACCCGGGTTCTTGGCAACCAAGGCCTTCGTACTCGCGCCCTCAGTCGGGAGATTGGCGAAAGCCTTCTCCGCGAGCTTGACGAGCTCGTCGTGGTCCACGGCACCGGTACCGACAACCACCATGCGCGGTGCCGTGTAGTGCGTCTTAATGTACGTCTGCAAGTCTTCTTGCGTCACGGAGCGAACGCACTTTTCCGACCCGAGGATGGTGGTACCGAGCGAGGTGTGTTGGAACGCCGACGCGTGCAAGTGATCGAACAAAACCTCCTCGACATCCTTTTCGACCTCCTCCATCTCGCGCAAGATGACGCCTCGCTCACGCTCGATTTGCGGCTTTTCCAACGCAGAGTTTTGCAAAATATCGCTCAAAATATCCACCGCCGCACCGACATCCTTCTTCATAACCTTGGCGTAGTACGTCGTCTGCTCACGGCTCGTGTACGCGTTCAAGTGTCCACCCATGTTTTCAATCTCCTCCTCGAGACCAGCCGCCGTGCGGCTCTTCGTACCCTTGAAAGCCATGTGTTCCAAGAAGTGCGCGGTACCGTTCGTCGTCGCGTCTTCATACCGGGAACCCGCGTCAATCCACACGCCGACAGTCGCGGTTTCCGCGTGCGCCGTCGGTTCCGTCGCCACCCGGAGTCCATTCGCGAGCGTCGTCACCTGTTTTCGCGGGCGTTCAATCCCCGTTACGTCAGTCTCTTTGTTTTCTTTACCGTACCAAGCGTGGCGGGGTCATTCAATGGGACGGTAGAACCACCGTCAAAGGCCAACCAAACCAAACCCCTTGGCGAGCGATCCGACCGATCCGACCGCGTCACGATCCTTCCCCCACGTCCGTTCCCCACGTCTCGTCACCCATCCATCGAACGATCAACCACTCCGCCATCGCTTTTCCCGACGACGACCGGGCGCGCGATCACCGAAACCGTCCGACGGTTCGCGAAGACGCATTCAAAAACCAACCGAACGATCCACGCGCTGAAACGATCGATCATCATCAGGACGCGCGCACCTTGGTTTCGCTCGCCTTGGGTAACCCCAAATGCGCGAACGTAGCGCTCTCGGGACTGCTGTGACGCAAAAACGCGCTCGGCGTCGCGCGGTTCGCGTCTTCTTCCTCCCCGGTGAACACCGGGGCGGCGTCGCGCGCCGCGACGTTCGCCGCCGTGCCGTAGTGCGAGGACGAGGGCGATGCCGACGCGACGACGCGAGTCGTCGTCAGCGTCGTCGTCGTCGCCGTTCGCGTCGCGAGCAAACTTCGGGACAGACGTCGGGCGAGCATCGCGGGAGCTTCCGTTCCGTTCCGCGTGTGGTTCAACCGCCGACGCGCCGATGTGTGCGGGAGGGGGCGTCAGTCACCACAGTCTTGTGGACGCGTGCGACGAAGTATTTCGCAGACTTTTGAGTTTTTCGTACTGTGACTGTAATTTCGCCCATATATCCAAAGTGTCAATTTTGTGAAAGGATAATACGGACGCGAGCCCGTGTGATCGCCCGCGGGGCGCCGCGGTGGATTTTCGGCGAAAAACTGACCGGGGCCCGGTGGGTGGTCTACAATACGAGTTACGTATAGTTTTCCCCCGACGAGTGAGTGAAGAAGGTTAAGTTAACCAAGTTAATCAAGTTAATGACGACGGTTTTCGCGCACCACCACCACCACCCACCCGAGGAGGGAGGGCGACCCGAACCGTCTTCACGCATTCGTTCACGGGAGACGTGACTGTGCCGCGCGACGCGAGCGCGCAAAGGTGGGTGAAGACGCCAGAGACATCGGATCGAGTGAGGCTTTGGAAACGCAGCATGATGAATGATACCGGCGACGAACGCGAACATCAACGCGACGACGACGACGAAGACGACGACGACGCGCCGATGATGGATACCGTCGTTCACCCTCGTGGTGGTGGTGATGGTGGTGATAAAAAAGCACTGGCGATTGAAACAGCGTCGACGACGCTGATGCGCGCCTCGGAGGATGCGTTGGTGATGTTGCGAAGCGCGGTCGAACACGTCGTAGGCGCGGAATCGCGCGTCGCGGCGCTGCGACACGCTGGTGAAGCTCGAGAGTCGAAATTGGAGGAGGAGTTTTCGTGCATACGAGAAAATTTGCGCGCCGTGACGGCAAAGACGGAGGAACTGATGGCGGTGATGCCGGTGCGGAGGGAGGAAACGAAGAAGATTGGCACAATTGATGTGGGTGAGGACCGAGGGATTGAGGGTGCCCTCGAAGACGCTGGGAGACGACGCGTGTGAGATGTGACATATTACGACGAACATGATGATGCGAATCAATGTAAACGCTCCAAGTCTTTCTTCGTGTGCTACATTACATGATATGATGACTAACCGAGGAGGTTACCCGCCCCGGGGTTGGTTTGTCGAGAAGCGACCGACGCCCACGGAAGGTTGTGGGTATCGACGCCGCTGCTTTGAATGGCGCCAATCTTCTGTAATGCGTCTCGCGCTTCAAGCGCATCTTCAAACCAGTGCTTCTCGCGACCTACGACGAAATAATCCTTAGCCCCTCGCCCAAGAATTAGAACCACGTCACCCTCTTCCGCCAATCCAATGGCAGCGCGGATTGCGTGATACCGATCCACCATGATGTACCTACGAACTAAGTTTTGAAGTCTCATGCACTCGTACTGTGCATTCTCGTGCACCTCGTACATATCCTTCAAAAATGGAAAGAGCGCCTCTTCACGAATCTTGTCGCTCTCATAAATTTCATCCCTAAATCCACTGCAAACATCTTCCAGAATTTTGTACGGATTTTCACCCTTTGGCGAGCCATTGGTGATGAAAACGACGTCAGACATGTTGTGCACCACTCTACCGATGACGGCGCGCGTCTCAGCGGCATTCTCGCCATCGTCATCCCCCTCGCAACCGATGAGGGTGATGACCCGGTTGCAGTTTGTCGCTCTTGCGCTTAAAATGGCTTGCTCGATAGCTTCGGGGGTATCCGCGCTATCGATAAGCACCGAAAAGTCTTGCCCTTCATCGATGAGCTCCATGCGCCCGGGAACCACCTCCACCGCCTCCAAGCCGGCGGCGATGACGTCGAGCGGAATCTCCGCAGCGAGACCGACGGCGACTGCGCAACAAATCGGACCAACCATGTGCTCACCCACGAGTCCAACGACAACTTCGACGTTGCCAGCGGGAGTCGACAGCGAAATTGCTGTTTCAAAGAGGGAAAAGTCAACACGCGCCGGGTACACATCCGCGCCTTGGTTGTCAATGATCGTCGAATATGTCACGATTGGCACATCCTGAGCGTATTCGCGGCAGAGATCCGCGTCTTGTTCGTCTACGTTGAGCACAGCACGCTGCGTTTCCGCATCGCTGAGCGACTTGAAGACTTCCGCGACGTGCATCGAGTACTCAGAGTCCAAACCATTGTAATTTTTGCGTGCGCCTCCCATCGAGGTTAACGCGACAATGTCAAAGTTCATCCCCCGAGTCGCCTTTCGTCTCACTTGCTCCGCACTAACCTCCATGACGGCAGCTTGCGCTCCATTGTCCGCAATACCCGCCGTGAGCTGCTGAAACTGGAGAGCATCGGACCCGAGCTCTTCAAATTCGTACTTGCCGCGGTACGGGGCCAAGAAGCCCGGGGCGGTGCACGCGCGATTACGCGTTGTGTCCTCTTCGTCGCTCTCCCAAACCCCACCCTGCGCGGTGAGCTTTAAATCCTCATCGATCAAGTTTCCATTCGAGCCAACCAGACCAATCTTGATTTCCGCCTCTTCAAAGATCGCCTTGACCAAGTACGACGTCGTTGTCTTGCCCACGCTCCCAGTGAGCGCGATGGCTGTCAAAGCCTTGGACGGATCCCCATAGAAAACCCGCGCGATGTCCGCCAACGCCTCATCAATATCCTTTACGACGGCGATTGGGACATCTGCCAACCCCTCGATCGGTTCAGGCGCGACGACGGCGACCGCACCCGCCGCGACCGCTTCTCTTGCCGCCGCCGCCCCGGCGTTCCCAGTCGCCGCGCACACGTACAAGTCCCCGCTCAACAGCGCGTTTATATCGTTGGCAATGCCCGAAATTTCCACATCCTCGTCATCATCCAGCGCGATCCATTCCGCAACCACATTCGCCTCGTCTAAGATCTCCCTCAATAGCGCTTCAACCTCCTCTTCCTCCTCCTCTTCGACGTCTCGCTCCTCCTCAGTCGCTTCGCCCGCGTTTGCCTTCGTCCTCGCCCCTCGCGTCGTCGTCGTCCTTCGTCTCCTCGTCGACACCAGACCCGCCGTCGTCGCTGCCGCCACCGTCGCGCGCACCACCGACGGCATCGCCATCGCGCGCGTCGTCGCCGCGTTAACCCCCGTCGCTCGCGTCACCGCCGCCGCCGCACCGCGTCGCCTCGAGCCCGCGCCGCCCAAAAAGGACCTCGAGCGCGCTTTGACGACGACCCTCGCCAATGCCGTCGTCGTCGTCCACCGTGCCGTCGTCGTCCGCCGCCGCGCGGCGCACACCCCACGCGCCGTCGCCGTCGCCGTCGCCGTCGCCGTCGCCGTCGTCGCGAGCGTCATCGCCTTCCCTTCGCCCGCGTCGCGCGGTCGCGTCTGCCGCCTCCCGTCGGTCGCGCCGTCGGCTCGCAAAAGCGCCCGAGCGAGCGCAGCGAGGCGAAAAGGGAAAAAGCGCGACGCGGCTTCAATACGAGGACGCGCGCTATCGAGACGACGCGTCCGTTTTTCGCCTCAAAATCGGACATTTGAATGGATGGGGGTAAAAATCGCTTCAAAGCGGGGTGGGAACGCCGGGGGTCGGCGGGTCCGAACCGAATTTTTCAATATCGAGCGTGGGGAAAGTCCTATGAGTCACACCGTTCGATTTTCCCCCGCGTCTCGCGCTGCCGACGCGCGCGGAGTGGGATGGGAATCCGTTGACGCGGATGGGTGACGTCCGGAGCGCGCGACGCGGAAAGAGCGAGTGGTGGGAACGTACACTCACATACATGACGATGATGATGATGTCTGGGACGACGACGTCGCTCAATCGAACGCGCGCCGCACCCGCCGGCGCTTCTTCTGTGCTTCGTAAGGAAGCCTCCACCTGCTCGAGTTCTTCTTCGATGCGATCGAGAGTGACGAAGAAAACGAGAGCGGTTACCGCGTCGACGGCGGGGGTGACGACGACGATGCATCGCGGACGAACACGGATGCGAATCGCGTCGGTGCGAAACCGGGACGAACCGGCGTTGGCGGTGACGACTGGACGAAGAGCGGGGGGAGCGGGAGGGGCCAGAGCAACAAGCGGGGCGCGAAGTGCGAGGCTGACGCGCGTCGCGGCGTCGGAAGGAAACGACCAAGAACGCGAGATTGAAGAGGCGACGAAGAAATGGGGACTCGAGGTTGGGTTGTGGAAGGTGTTCAAATCGAAATCGGGTAATGGCGGGGAGAACGGCGGGGAAAGCGGTGGCGGCGCGGCGGATTTCTCGCGCATGGACATGGCGAAAAAGTTGCTCAAGAGATACGGAAGCGCGTACCTCTTGACGTCGATTTCCCTCTCGCTCATCTCCATCACCGTGTTTTATTTCGCAGTTTCGAGCGGGATTGACGTTGCGTCGCTGTTGGAAAAGGTTGGGATCAACGTGAACGCGACGAGTGAGCAGTTTGGTACCTTTGCGTTGGCGTACGCGGCGCACAAGGCGAGCTCGCCGATTCGGTTTGGCCCCACCGTCGCGTTGACCCCGCTCGTCGCCAAGTGGCTCGGTAAGGAGATTGCGAGCGAGGATGCGATGGATGGCGATGCGTCGGATGGTGGAGACGCGTCGTCCAACGAGTGAGGCGTGACGAACGCCCTACGCGATCGATATCTGTGCAATGTATGACAAGAGTTAAATATTACCAAGACTAGTGAAACCGATACCCGAAAACAAATGTAAACGACAGACGACACACCTCGACGCGCGTGCCGGCGCGCTCGCGGAGTGGATCACGCTCATGACGGAGAATGAGGCTTCTAACCGAACGCGAAGACGACGCGGTAAACCGACGTCGTCGCGGTACCACACTAGACTGGTTGCGAGCGTGTTCGCACTCGCAAGTTTGGTGATGATGCTGATCCCATCGGTCAGCGCCGTGGTACCGAGTCGAAACGGACTCCCGTACCTCGACGACGCAACGTTCGAGCGCGAGACGCAAGCGTCGAGCGGACAAACCACCGGTACGTGGCTCGTGCTCTTCACGAACGGTGAGAATGGTGGCGCTCGCAGGGCAACTGCAAACGCGAGAAGGAAACTCGCGGAAGCGAGGGATAATCTTCTAGATTCAGGCGTCGTCGCGGCGAGCGTGGACGTCGGTGAGTCCCCGGAAACGATGGATAGATTTCGTCTCGTCGTCAAGCGCACTCCGAGCGTGGTGTTACTCAAGGCTGGTAAGGCGTACGTGCAAGCGTTGGACGACAAAGAAGCTGAAGACGAAGATGCGTTCAGCGTGGAAGCGTTCGCGACGTCCACGTACGCCGAGCAAGGCGAAGAGTTTGACATTCCACCAGAGTTGACGTTCATCCAGAAGAAATTCGCTCGCGTGACGAGCGGGATCGCATTTGGAATCGTCCGGTTGTACGCGAAATCAGAAAAACTTGCGAGCGTCTTGACGGAGGATTACGCCCAAATAGCGGCGGGTTGGCAATACTCGGGCTTGAAAGGCGCGCGCAGAGCCGCCTCGCTCGCGGCGAGTAAGCATGCAGATTCGTATGGATTACTTTGTTTCATCATCGCCGGGGTGTTGATTTTTACCGCGGCACTTCTCGCCGTGGCAACCTTTCCTTCGGGTCGTCCTAGCGACGCCGCCGGAGGAGCGCGAAAGTCAAAGACCGAATAGCCGGGCGGCGACTTCGATCAACTGTTTTTAGGAAATGTACGTAGAACAGCACAAAACGAAAGCAACTTTTCAACTATTTCGATCCGCGGTCGTCGATCGCTCTCGTCGTCGTGCACCCGCGTTGGACCGCAAGAGCCGCCGGCTTCTAAATCCCGACTACCAACCAACTCAACTAACCGCCTCCACATCGTCTTCAGTTCGAGCCTCAACGAGCCCAGATGAAGCGCGCGGGTTCGCCCGGATTGGACCGGGATGAGTCTCCGTCGATGAGCGATGCCTGCTCGGTGGACGTCGCCGCGTCAGACCCGCGAAACGTTCGACGAGCTCTCGAAGAGCTCTCGTTACACGGCGTCGACCAAGCCTTCAGCAGAGACGAGATGATTCTCAAACTCTTCGGCCCGATCGAGTCCGTCGTCCACGCGTGGGTAAATAAAATGGATAAACGAGGTTTGAGTTCCCCGGCGGGGGTACCGTTTCGCATCAACGTGCTCGGGGCGACGTGGGAACACGAGGTTTGTCGGTGGAGGACGTTTGCTGCCTTTGCACTGCGAGCTAGCGATGAAGTACATCCTCCCGAGATTTGTGTGCGGTTCGTCGGACCCGCGGTAGAGTATGAAGAAGAATACGCGTCGTTGATGAAGGTTGGAAGCAGTTCTGGGGAACGCACGGTGAAGTTGACGGCGAGCACGCATCAGGGTAGGTTTCCAAAGGATTTTAGCTCACCATGCGACCTCTTCCTCGCATTCAATGCGGGCTTGGTCATCGGAAAGCACTGGGCGCCAGCTCTTCGAGAGGTGCTCGCTGTGCATCGTAATCATATCGAACACGTCCTTCGCGCGAAGAACGACAGAGTTGTCGAGAACTTTCCGAGCGTACCGCCGCCGATTTGGTTTACAGATTACAACGAAGAAGCGGCGCAGTATAGTTTTGACATGCTCGCGCACTTGGTTGCTTCGACTGTACAAGGCTTGGAGGAGTTATTCGAGGTTAAGATAAAAGCGGATTTGATCAAACCATACGCAAATCCGTATCGAGATACGACTGCGGTTCAGATGGCGGAGCTCACCTCTTTGGCGTTCTCCAACTGTTACGCGTTCGCGTTTGTCGGTTTTGAAACCGCGTGATGGTTTGAGGACCGAAGCTGTACCAACAAAAGATTGATTGATTTGTTAGCGCGACCGTTGGTTGGTTGTCTTGTATTGAGTGCTAGTGTTGAGTTGATTATTAAGCTATGCTGTTCGTTTACCTATTTTCTACTTGTTACCAAAGCTGTGGCCTTTCCCGTCGTGGGCAACAGGCGCGTTGACAATCCTTCCGCTCGTTGCTCCATCTTTTCTCACCTCCAGAGGTGTCGTCATCCCTTGTTCGGATTTACCGAGACCTTTGCCTTTGCTCCATCCCATTTTCGCCATCATGCGCTCCGCCACGCTCTGCGGCTTGCTAGAATCACCATCCGGCTTTGGAGTCTCGCGTCTTTCTCCTTCGTAACTACCTCCGCCGTACCTACCGAGCTCCATCCTCCGCCGTTTCACCTCCTTTCCGTCCACGTTTAAAAACTGCTCGCGTTTCATCCCACGCTCTGCCTCTTTCACCCGCCGTTTCTTCTCCAGCTCGACCCGCAGAGCCTCGCTCGCCGTCGACACCGACCTGCGCTCGACGCGCTCAACGCGTTCAGCCAGCACCCGTTCGTAATCATTCGGCTCCATCGGATCGTACACCCCCTCGATCGTCTCCTCCATGGAATCCTCCGCGTCGTCCACGATTAATCTCTTCTCGCCATCATCTTTTTCCACCTCATCCACGCTCTCCCGCGTCCTCGTCGCCGCTTCTCTCGCTTTGGCCGCACCTCTCGCTTCCAACCTCTCCCTCTCCCTTCTTGCCTTTGCCGCCCGCATCGCGCTCGCCTGCGCCCTGAGCATCGCCCCGGTCGGTTTTCTAGCCTCTTTCGATGCCGACCCACGCGCCGAGGACGCTAACGTCGACCATGCCGCGCGTTTCGACGCCGCGTCAACGGCAACAGCGACGTCAACATCATTCCTAGTACTGGTCCCACCACCAGTTCTCTTTTCCTTGTCGTCGTCTCCATCGCCGTCGTCTTCGTTTTCGCGACGTTCCGCTCTCGCCGCCGGTAGGTCGTCGTAGAGTCCCATGACGCACCGCGAGCGCGCCGCGCCGTCTGCGTGCCCGTCGACTCGGGTCGTCGAACAGACGAAAAGTGACGATGTGAAGAGAGTGAAACAATCTTTAAAACGCGACGCACCGCGAACCTCTGTGACGCCGCGACGTTTCGAGCGAGCGCGGACGATGTGGCGTGCGTGTTCAACGCACGGCAACGTCGCGCGGGAGACGCTCGAACGCGCGCGGGTTGTCGGTGGTGCGGTGCGAAGGAAGAGCGTTGACGCACACGACGTTGGTTCGACGAACGTTTGGTTACGAACGACGACGACGCGTGCGGGCGAGGATGACGAGGAATGGGTGCCGGGGGAGACGCGCGCGACAACGTTGATCGCTTCGCGAATGTGCGACGGAGACGATGGGAACAACGGGGCGAGCGCGACGCGGACGTACGAGACAGATGCGTTGGGGCTGTCAGACGTACACGCGTGCGCGTTCGTCGACGAGGATTGTCTCGTCGTCGTCTCCTCGGATGGAAGCGCGTGTGCGGTGATTGAAGACGTGTATGGAGAAGGAAAGGTTCGTGAGGTGGAGTCTGCGTCGTTGACGGAGGTTAAAGGGGCGAAGTCTTTGGTGACGTGCGCGGAGAGCTGCGAAGCGGGCAGGGGAAAGGCGAGCGTCGCAGTGGGAGATTCAAATGGGAACTTGTACTGCGTTTCGGTGGACCGCAGCGCCGGAAAGTTTACGTGGAGCGTTTTTGATCGGTCGAACAGGAGTGATTGGGTGGACGACATGCACGACGACGACGAGGATGAAGAGGAGGATGCTGAAGCATCTGTTCTTGGTTCGCCGACAAAGACTCCAGGAAAGTCGCGTAGATGGGGGGCTTTGAGGTCTGCAACCATGGCGGCTGGAGCTTTGTTGAGCCGCAAGGTGAATGCTGGGGGTATCAGATCGTTGAGATTTGCCCAAGGGTCCTCGGATTCAAAGAAGCGATTGCTCGTGTGCGAGGCAAGCGGAACCATTGAGGAGTGGTCGCTTGACATGTCAGGAGCCAAAGAGCCGACACTTGCTCACACTCACAAGGTTTCGAAGATGATTAAGAGATCTCTTCGCGGTTCGTCAAACGTCGCACTCATCTCTGCCGACTGGATCGTCACGGAGACGGGCGTGGATATCTCAGTCCTCGCCGAGTGTGACGGCAAGGGCTCTCTTCATAGACTCCTTCGAACGCACGGCACAGACGCGATGGAAATCGTGGCTTCAACGGTTCCCCCGGCTGGATCTTTGCCAGCGATTATTGACCAAGCTCGAGTCCGCGTTGATGGAGACGATACCTTCGTTCTCGCGAGCGATGGTTCGGCGGTGATGTTTGCGGGCGTTGACTATTCTCGCATATTGACCCACATCGATACCTCTAACCACGAACCCTTGATCGACGCCACTTGCGCCAGTAAGGGTAAGTGGTACGTATTGACAAAGGATAGTGGGATGTCTGTGTTCAGTCCGCATGCTAGCGGAAGACAAACGACTCCGAGACGCGGGACGAACGTGACGCCCACAAGACGCGCCACTCGCTCGACAGTCCACGTGGACAGTCCGATGACGGATCAGCCCATAAACGAGTCCGATGCGATGGAGTGCGTTCGCTCTGAGTTTGAAACTTACTTTGCCGGTCGCAGTGGCCCGCCTGGACAGACGAAATCGCGATTGCGTGCCTCCGGGGCCTTTCTCAGCGAGTCTGCCCCGTTCGCCACAATGAGCAAAGGGGTGGTGGACGCACTTCCAAAGAAACTCTCAGGCAAGTCTACGCGTGGTGGGCCCACTATTGAAGAGAATGGCACGGAAAAGATCAACCGCCATCTCATCTTCCTGGAGTTTTTGTCGGACAGCGGGGTTTGGAACGAAATAAACGCCGCCGAGCGATCTGAGATTTTGATGCACGGTGAGATGATTGCCGCCATCCTCCAAGTCCGAGCTCTGCAAAACACAGTCGATGAGGAAATGAAAGCCGTACTGGAAGATATAGCGACTTCCGCCGGTGCTTCCATCAAGTCGACGGATGACGCGTTGGAAGAACGACCGGACGTAGAGATTTGCTTTAGCCGCTCAAGCGAAGCGAAGCAGTTGTTCTCCGCGGTCGAGCAAATTTTAGGAGCCAAGCTAAAGAAGGAAAAGGTGCTGGAGAAGCGTGCGATTATATTAGATACATGTGCGCGTGGTCTGTTGGTCGCTTTAGAAGCAGCGAACGACTTTAGAAGACGACGAACCGGAATGTATCCGCCTTCAATGGGTACTGGGGTGAATTGGACTTGCGAGCTCGAGGTGCGTGGCGCCCTTAGAGCGTTGGCGTACGCCTCTTGTGCGCTCCATGGCGAAGCGGTGGCAAGTGAAACCCACGTTGGTCTTGCTCCTATCCTCGGATCGCGTTTGCTTGCGACGGCAGCACCTCTTCTTGACGCGTGCGCCGCCCATCTTGGTGCGACACTCCCGTCGTCAACGGAAAGAGTTGACGCCCACAATGAGTACGTTGCAGACAGACGAAAGGTTCTTCCAGCGCTTCTCGAGTGCGCTGAACACAGCGCTACGGTTCCGTACGATAAACGACCCCAGCGCGGCTCCCTCAGTGAGGGCACGGACGTCAATGTCGAATCGGTTGCCGCCATCTCGGAGGCCCACTACGGCTATGAAGAGTTGTTCGCCATTTGCGACACCGCAAACGGAACTGAAAGACTTCATCATTACATGCGAACTCTCCTAGGAGCTCCGGAGGATGATGAACAAAGTTTTTCCCACTTCGTCTACAACAAGCTGGCTATCGAGCAGCAGCGCGATGCTGCGCTGCTGAGAGATTTACCTCCCGAGTTTCACAAGGACCTCGAGGAGTTCCTCGCACCGTATCCCAACCTTCGTTGGTTGATGGAGCTGCGAGTGGGTAAATACGCTGAAGCGATGAAAACGCTGGTCGAGGTTGGTGGCAATGGAAAAGGGGATGAAAAAATCCGCTTGCTCTCGATGGCAAAGCTCGCCGCCTTGGCTGCGGGATGCGACGAAGAAAGCGTTGACTCGTTTGACCAAATGTTGACTTGATATGAATACTAATCTTCTATAGACTGCTAAAATACTTTGCCAGCGACTATGCCAGCGAAAACTAATGCTCCATAGGTGGAGTTGCTACGAAACTTTGCGGCGCAATCTTCGCGATCGTCCAAGTTGACGGTTCCAATTTGCCAAGCCAAGTGCGACGCCGCCGACGCCACGCCGAGATAAAATGGAAAATCGAGTCCCACGTAGGCTCCAGAAGCGCACAAGGCCCCGGATCCCGCCATCGCGAATGCACTTAAATACTTTTTTGTATCCTTCCCAAAGTGTAAAGCCGTGGACTTGACTCCAACCTTGACGTCGTCATCCTTGTCTTGATGCGCATAAATGGTATCGTACACGAGCGTCCACGCCACGCCAGAGGCGTAGAGAGGCAACACCGCTCCCCAGTCACACGACCCTCGCACCGCGGCCCATCCTAGAAGCGCACCCCAATTGAATGTAAGCCCTAAAAACGCCTGCGGCCAGTTGGTGACGCGCTTCATCCCTGGATACGCCGCCACGAGCGCGAGAGAGCTCGCGCCTAAAATCTTTGAGTAGTCATTCAGTTGCAACAAAATGCCCAACCCCAACCCGAGCTGCGCACCGAGAAACGCCACCGCTTTCGGCACGCTGATTGCCCCGCTCGCGATGGGACGATTGCGAGTCCGCGCCACCTTCCCATCGATGTCTCGATCCCAGAGATCGTTCACGGTGCACCCGGCACCTCGCAACAAAAACGCCCCGACGCCAAAGAGCCCCAGCGTCGTCGCATCCGGAAGCGACCCCGGATCCGCCGCGAGCGCGATCGACCAAAAACACGGCCAAGCTAATAGAGCGCTTCCAACCGGTCTGTCCAAACGCACGAGTTTGGCGTAGGGAACCACAGAAGACGGAAGCGCGCGATCGACCCACGTGTTCTCGGCCTCTGGCGCCGCCGCCGGTTCGGACAAACCGCTCTCGTCCTCCTCGCGTTTCCCACCATCCGAAGAAGACGACGACGACGAGGACGCGAGTGGAATCGTTGACGCCGCGAACGTCCGACGCATCCACGCCCCTTCTGTCGTCCTAGACGTCGTCAAACCACCCCCACTGCCGCTCACTCCGCGCTCAACCCAGCGCCCATACTCACCACCACTCGCCTTCTCATCCTCCCTCTCTTTGCCACCGACGAGACCGCGACCGAGGACGCGAGAGAGATCGATCGCCGCCCCTCGTCGACCGATGCGTTCCGACGCGCGTCGACCCGCCGCGATCGCGAGCATCCCCTCGTCGTCGTCGTCGTCGACTGACGCCATCGACACTCGTGGGTGGAGTCACGGTTCGTGAACCGTCAAATTGGTACCCACTGGTTCGTCTTCCTCCTCTGCGAGTGACTCTCAAACTCTCTGCTTCACAGCACGACTCGACCGACGCGCGACGACGACGACGACGACCCAGCCGAGACGAGGGGAATCGAGGTATCGGGCGGGAGTTTGAGAGCGAAAGATCTTCGAGCGATCGCGTCGCGTCGTCCGTGAGACTGCCCCGCGCGCCGTCGCAAAGAGTTGAACGTAATCTTCAACAAGGTGTTACACTCCGATCGACGTCGTTCATTCGGTCGACATCATGACGTCGAACGAGGACGTGACGACGGGAGTGGAATCGACAGAAACGACGACGTTGGTTTCGCAAACGCAGAAACGGTTCACGGGGCGACACTTTAAGACGATCTTGACTGTCGGGGTTTCGTTGGTTTTGTTGGCGCTGGCGTGCACGCTTGCGGTTGACGAGTCGTTTCTGCGCCAACCGATACCGTGCGTCCCGGGTCCCACGATGCTTTGCGCGAATGAGGCAGCGGTCTGTCATAAACACCAGCGATGTCATAATAAATATGGGATTCCGAAGACGATATGGATGATGTGGGATAAAGGCTTTGATGACGAAAACGCTCCGCAGTTTGTGCGTCGGGCTCGCGATTCGTGGATAGCGTACAACCCAGATTGGGAGGTGAAAGCGTTGAATATGAATGAGACCATCACTCTCGCGGGTGTCTTGGACCCGAATTCGCAGTATTACGTACCCTGGGATCGATTTAAACGCATGGGCATTCAGCACAAAGCGGACGTCTTGCGCGTGATCTTGCTCGCAAAGTATGGCGGTTTGTGGGTTGACGCCTCTCTGCAGGCGAATAAACCATTGCGAGAATGGATGGATACGTCGCGCGCGGCGCAGTTCTTCGTCAGAATGGACCAGGAAGCCATGCGCGGCAATCCAATCTTTTCCGTCTGGTTCTTGGGAGTACCGAAGAATTCATACGTCATGAAAAAGATAGCCGCGAAAATGGTCGCCGACGTCAACGAGATTGACACGCTCGACTACCTCCACCTGGGAGCAAAGGTGATGAAAAACCTGTGGCTCAATGACGAAAAGTTCAGGGCAAAGGTTGGTCCCGCGCACGATGCAAATCCGGTGCATTGCTTCAAGGGTGACATGGTTGAAGCGCCCGCCTTTAAGCGCTGCGCTCGAGCCTTGGTCCCCGCGGAGTTCGACCTGGACGCGGAATCCCACTGGAAGCAAACTGTGCGGCACGCCATCATAGGAAAGTAGAATGACGGATTGTAGTGTAAAATAATATTATGAAAACGAAGGAAAAACCTATCCCGCGCCTAATCCTCTTCCGGCGCTGGAGTAAACGTGCGAGCCATGCGAATGCTCGCGCGCACCGCGTTGCCGGCGTATGCGACGCGCTGATCCGCCTGCTCAGCAGTAGCCCCGGGTCCGATGATACCCATACCGACCGGCTTACCGTACTCCAATTCCAACTGTTTGGCTATGATGGAGAACGTCGACCCCATCTCTTGACCGTGCAGCGTCGATCCCTTCTCGATGTAACCAATCACGACCACGGCGTCCAGCGTCGGGTCTTGCAACATGTTTTCCACGACGAGCGGCGCCTCGTACGTCCCCGGCACCCACACAACCTTATCAATGGTACTCCCCATCCCGATCGCCGCGATCCTTGCGTCCTCCAACATTCGATCCATGAGTTTATTGTGAAACTCTCCGATGCAAACCCCGAGTCGGATCGGCTCCGAGTTCCCTTCACCGACGTGTAAGATGTTCGTCTTGGCCCACTTCTCAGCCTCCTCGGCCCGCTCGTGCGCGAACGTCACCGCGTCGTCCGTCTCCTGCACGCTTCCCGGAGAGTGATGCTTGTACTCGCGCGGTAACGGCGCTTTCGTAGGCGCGTCGTCGTTCTTCTTCTTCTTCGATCCTCCCGCTCGGACCAGGCTTCGTCGCCCACCACCGGCACCGACACCCCGCACCACCGGGACACCGCTCGTCACTCGCCGAGACACCACCATCGTCGTCGTCACTGTCGTCATTGTTTCCTAATCACGCACTCAACCCGCGCGTCTCTCTCTCTCTCTCTTTGCGCGCGACGGAGGAAATTTACGAACACCACGCGCGGAACCGCGTTCTCCCGTCGTCTAAAAGTCCCGTCGTCGTCGTCGTCGTCGTCCCCGTTGGATGGCCCGCACTCGCTCGTTCCACTGAAAAGCGCCACCTGTTCGCTCCTATACTACTAAACCCTAGGCCCTGTCCGCGACGACCGAAAAGTGCGTTCGTCAACCCACCCGTAACACGCGTAGCGGTCACGGCATTGAAATCTCCCCGTATGACTCGTCGCCCTAGAACGCTTACGATTGTACTAATACAGGATCGTATTCTACATTTCGTATACCTAATCAGTTTTCTCCAAAATGAAAACAAGCTTCTTACCTCAGAAGACGACCGAAAAGGCAGTTCGCTCGAGCTCGATAATCCGCTTCACCTCCTCAGGGCGCGGTCGTCCCTTCGCGGACACCCCCCGGGTGCTAGCTTGATGAAGGCCCTGTGTCACACATTCCAAGTCACAGCGGACGGCGAGCTGTCATTCAGATGAGTAGAAGAAGACCCCAACGAACGAACTTCTTGCCGTTTTGTTTCGTTTCGTTTCGTTTCGTTTCGTTTCGTTTCGTTCGGTAGGTCCGCGTCCGCGCTCGAGTCCCCGGTCGGTCGGTCGGTCGGTCGGTTCGCGTTCCGTGCGCGAGTTCGAACGCGCAGCGCAGCGCCCACGACCGATTCGTGCGATTTTTTCATTCATGGGCTCGTTCATCGTCCAATACGACGACGAATACGAGTGTTGAAAAAAGAGAGAGCGAGCGGTCGTCGTTATCCGAACGAAGCGCGACTTTTTAGATTCGCGTTCGCGGTAGACGTCAGAGCGTCGCATCGCGTGGTGTCGTTGTCGACCGACGACGAGGACGACGACGACGATGATGATGATGACGATGACGATGCGTGGGGGCTGCGCGCGTGGAACGTCCGGGACGCGCGTCGGCGTGAACGAACGACGAGGAAAGGGTGGAGACGGGAGGAATCTCAGTCTCCTCCGTTGGACGAAACGGTTCGCCAAGACGACGACGGGACAAAGACGTGAGACGCCGCGGGGCGTCGTTGTCGTGCGGAGTGAGGGTGTCGGTGGGTCTAGGGAGACGAGCGTCGCGGCGACGCCCGCGGTGGGGGCCAAGGCGGGGGATGGAACGGCTTTGAAACGGCCCGTCGTCGTCGTTCGACCGCCACCCGTTCCGCTCGAGGCGGTTCCAAAAGTGTGCGGGAAGCCGAGGAAAGGGTCCGCGGGGACGCTCGGCGCGTCGAGAGTTCCGGGAGATAAGGAGGATACGGTAAACTTTGCCGTGTACTCGTCGACGGCGACGGCGGTGAGTTTGGTGCTCTTTACTCCCGAGGCACTGGCCGCGGGCGAGGTAACCGCTGAGCTAGAGTTGGACGATAGAGTACACAAGACTGGGAGCGTTTGGCACATCGCACTGCCGAATTGCGTCGAAAATTTATTGTACGGTTACAGAGTCGATGGTCCTTACGAACCGAAGACTGGACACAGGTTTGACAAGAGTAAAATTTTGCTCGATCCGTACGCCAAGGCGACAGTGAGTCGACCTCGTTACGGGGAACCGGGTAAAAAGGCGGACGGAACGGAGGATTGCTGGCCTCAGTACGCGGGTGCGGTACCAAAGAAACTCTCGAACGCAGACGATTTCGATTGGGAAGGCGTGACGTCGCCGAAACGTCCGATGAGCGAGCTCGTCGTGTATGAGGCGCACGTGCGCGGCATGACGGCGGGCCTCAAAACAAAGTCAAAACCTGGGACGTACGCCGCTCTGACGGAAACTTTCCCGTATTTGCGCAGTCTGGGAATTAATGCAATCGAGCTGCTGCCCTGTCACGAGTTCAACGAGATGGAATACCACAGCGTGAACCCGGCTACGGGAGAGTTTCGCCGCAACTTCTGGGGTTACAGCACAGTCAACTTCTTCAGCCCGATGTCCCGTTACGCCGCAGCGGGCGATGAAGACTGCGGTCGAAGCGCCGCTCGAGAGTTCAAATACATGGTTCGAGAGGCTCATCGAGCTGGACTCGAGGTGATCATGGACGTGGTGTTCAATCACACCGCCGAAGGTAACGAGGAAGGGTTGACTCTTTCGTTTCGGGGCTTGGATAACCGAGTGTACTACATGGTCGCCCCGGAGGGCCAGTTTTACAACTACAGTGGATGTGGCAACACTCTCAATTGCAATCACCCCGTCGTACGCGAATTCATCATCGAATGCTTGCGTTACTGGGTCCTCGAGTACCACATTGACGGTTTCAGATTTGACTTGGCTAGTATTCTCACCCGAGCGTCGAGCATGTGGGATCGCGCCAACATTTTCGGCGAGCCTACCGCTGCAACTCCGATGCTCGAAGAAGTAGAAATCGGTTCACCCTTACAAGACCCACCATTGGTTGATGCAATCAGCAATGATCCCGTTTTGGCTGACACGAAACTCATCGCCGAGGCGTGGGACGCCGCAGGGCTCTATCAAGTTGGCTCTTTCCCGCACTACGGCCGATGGGCTGAATGGAACGGTAAGTTCCGTGATGATGTTCGAAACTTTATCAGAGGAGTCGACGGATACGCGGGACTGTTTGCGGAGCGCATTTGTGGTAGTCCGGCACTGTATGCAGACGGCCGAAGCCCATCGGCGAGCATCAACTTCGTGACTGCTCACGACGGCTTCACCCTCCGCGATTGCGTGAGCTACAACAACAAGAATAACATTGCAAACGGTGAAGAAAATCGTGATGGTGAAGATCACAACCAATCATGGAATTGTGGCTTGAACTGCGAGGACGATGGCGAAACTTGCGATGTTGAAATCGTCTCACTTCGGGATCGACAGATGAGAAACTTCATGACGGCTCTCTTCGTGGCTCAAGGTGTTCCTATGATGTACATGGGAGACGAATATGGTCACACGAAGGGAGGTAACAACAACACGTACTGTCACGACAATGGCCTCAACTGGCTCGATTGGGATGCGGCAAACGATCCTCTCGCGGGAGAAGGCTTGGCACGCTTCACCCGCCAAATGATGGCGCTCCGGAAAAAGCACGGTGCCTTCCGTCTGCCATCGTTCCCTACGGCGGAAAACATTCAATGGCACGGTCACCTTCCTGACACTCCGCTGTGGGAAGAGGATTCCCGATTCGTCGCTTTCACAATCCAAGAGACACCCAAGTCTTCAAAGTTTTACGTCGCTTTCAATGCCCACCATGAACCGGCAATGTTACGACTTCCAGAACCCCCACAAGGTCAAGAGTGGCGATTGCTTCTTGACACTGCCTTAGAAACTCCATTCGATTTCATTTCCGCGACCGACGTCGCGGAAGAAGACCTGTACACTGCACAGGCGATGATTTCGCCTTCATTGCGACGCAACGCATACATTGCCGTCGATCGTTCGGCAGTCATCATGCAAGCAGTGGACATCTCTACGTGACTAGATCAATTTCGCAGCAAGCACATTCTTTCGCGCATTGATATAAATTAGGCTTGTACCATAACATGTTGCACAAAAAGCGAAACTCTGCTCCCACGAAACCTTCACAGTCGGCCGCGACAGTGGCCGACATGAGTGCTCCTCAACTCCTCGGCTACTCTGGTGATCGCGCGCAGTTTGAAAAGTTTGCGAATTCTGTGAACGAAAGAACTCGCGCCGACCCTTCTACTGCTCGCAAGCTCGCGCTCGACTTTTCTCTCGTCGCGTGCGGCGGCAGGAGATGCTTCATGAACGACTTCGCCCCGAACGTCACAACCGACACACTTGCCACGCTTATTGAGGATGCAAAGGCGGCGTACGGTCCCATCGCGCACGGTTTGATTGTGGTTACTCTCCGTTCAGTCGATTTCGTGATCCAGTCACGAAGTTGGTACCAAACGAAAGGGCAGTCAACCTTAGTCGACGCAAGCGAGAAGGAGCTACTCGTGCACTCGTCTCGGGACGACGAGACACAGAATACTTTGGATGCAATTTTCGAAGATGAAATCAAGAAATCAGTCAGTGAAGGCGACTTGAAGGTAGATTTTGACGTTATACTCGATCAAAGCGCGTACAGCGAGGCTCGATCGATGTCAGGGCCAACTTTTGCTGGTTTGCTTCTCAACTACCCATGCGTGTATCGTTTCACGACTGAGCGCATGGACGACGCGGCGCGATTATTATCCACTCTAGACTTGCAACAGTTTACGATTTCATGCAAGCATTCGTCTATCCAAGGATTCGATGAAGGCTTGCTCGTCTGCGCATTCACGATTCCGTCTAGATGCTTGACTAGGGCGGTACAAGTTGACTTCAATGTGCGCGTCAGTGAGTGGGAAGCTTCGATACGAACAGTAGCAAAAGCATGGGGCTTCGACACCACGTGTGTTTCGAGTCTGAAGAGTGCGAATAGTTTAAAAGTAGTATTCTGATGGGGGTAGACTGTAGTCACGATTAGCATGTTTAGCATTAAATTTTAGGAACTAAGATTCTACACTCGAACAAACAACACGTCAGTGCTGCTAATTGACAAATTAATTGTCTATTCTTCTTCACTGCTTTCATCTTCGTCAGAAGCTTCACTCAACCATTGGATGAAGGGCTTGACTTTCGAGAAGAACCGAGCGTCACCATCGCTCTCTGCAAGAAGCTCCTTGCGCTTTCCATTCGCCCAGCTGAAGAGTGCTTCCTCAGCAAACACGTCGAGGTCGTAAAGCATCTTGAGGACCTGAGCAGCAATGCCGAGCACGCGAGCCCCACCGGTTCTGTTCGTGAACGGAATCGCCGACAGGGAGAGCGCTTCGATGGCGTTCACAGCTCGAACTTGCTCGGAAATCTTTTTCAACACATTCTCGAGGGCTTCACTGTAACCTTCAACGTGCTTTGTGATCACCTTGAGGAGGTCCTTGTCGCTCTCCGGAATGGTTGCCGGGTACACGCCCGCACCATCGAGGTGCGTCGGTGCCGTGAGAGCGAATGAAATCACTGCAACGAGAGTATAAGCCGCAACTTCACCTGCAGTCCGTCCAGAAGACTCAGACAAGCTCTTCACCATGGCGGTGATGTCCTCTGTGTCACGCTTCTGTCCCTTTTCGAGTTCCAACACGGCTTGCTCCACCGTCTTCTGGAATTCAATCAACGCAGTGTTTTCCTCTTCTTCGACGGCCGCACCTAATGTAGCGCGACGGAGAGTTTTCTTGGAGTAGAAGACCGCCGTGCCGTCTCGACGAAGACGACCAAGGAACTGCTGCAAATCTTCCCAAGCCAAGAGTCGACCCAAGTCTTCCTGGAGGAGAAGAGTATCCACAGCCGGACAATCAGTACCGTAAATCGATGAGTAGTCGACAACGAGCACATTGAGTGGAGGAGAGCGGCCACGGAGAGAGTCAGGAACCGTCAGCAACGCTTGGTTGTACAGGCGCTTGACCATCGGCTCGGTACCGGAACCGCTTGCATAAGCGATGCCCTTGGAGAGCATGACGAGAGTATTGATGTCCGCATCAAGAGCCTCCGCGAGGCTAATTTTGAGCATCGGACGGAGTGTGATGATACCAACAGCACCTTCATCGCCGCCATCCTTCGCGTCGTCTTCATCATCCTTCTTCTTGCGCTTTTCAGCCTTCGCGCTCTCCTTTACCATTCTTTCGGCTTCCTTGAGTTTGTTGTTAAGCTTGTGGACGTCCTGAATCCAAGCTTCTTGATCAGCGAAGCCCGCCAACTCGAACGCAACCTTGCGCGGATTCAAGCAACCAACCATGGTGACACCTTCTTTGGAAAGAGCCCCGCGAATACCCTCAACCTTGACCGGAGCATCCTCACCACTTCTCCATCTGTTCTGCAAACGTTCAAATTCTTTTTGTTCGAGCTCAGTGAAGGTCGGCTCGAGCTTCAGGCGCAGAGACTTGACATCACCCTGGACCTTGTCCCAATCACCACCTGGCGGCTGAATCTCTAACAAATCATTTCCGTGTCGAGCAGTGAGGTGACGGAGCAAGAGCGTCGGAAGGCGGTAGTCTTCCATGACTCGCTGATATTCGGCATAGTTTTCAATCAAGTTGAGGGGACTCATCGGAGATAACTCCTTTGAGCCCTCGTTGTACACCGCCAATTTCGCCATCGGAAGCTCATACGGTTCCAAGCTGATGGTAATCTGGTTTGCTTCCTTGGGTCCTCTCCACCACGGCTCAAGTCCTTCCCACGCACCAAGAGTCGCCGACGCAAGAACTGCAGTCAGCGGCATGTTGGATTGAATCGAGGAAACAACTCCCAAGACATTCGGGTCAAGATGAATACCCATGTTTGGTTCGTCAAAGTACAACAGAATCTTCGACTGGTGATAGAAAGAGCTCTCTTGCTCCGCAGCCCCAGCCTTCAAGAGCGCAGCAGTGGTGTTAAGATCTGCGATGATAATGTCTGGCTTACCCGCGCCATGATCCTTAAGCTTGTAACCCACATCAGCGGCGTACTCAAGCTGCTGCTGGATGGTACCAGAACCCGCGCTAACCTTTTCACCAATGGCTCGCGCCGCGCGAAGGGCTTTCTTGTTTCTCGCCTTGTCACGAATAGAGTATGGACGACGAACCTGGTGCAAGGTGCCATCGCCAGAGTTATCGCGAGCGGCAGTCCAGTAAGGAACGGCGTGAGCTTCGCATTCTTGACCGACACGCTTAAGAACTTGCTTTGTCGGTACAGAATATAACAAGATGGCGTCCGGGTACTTGGTCTTGAGTAGACGCAAGTGCACAAGGATGGCGGTGAACGTCTTACCAGATCCCGTCGGAGTGGAGAGGATGACGTGGAGTGGCTTGGGCAACGGCTTGGCCGCGTTCTTAGCCCGTTCAATGGCGGCGTAATGCTTGTCAAGCTGATCGATGAGCTCGTGTTGATGCTTGTACATCCGAGCGACGCCACCAGATTGAGCACCAGACTTGTTCGTCCAGGCGTGCATGGCAGCAAACGTTTGGTCCTTGATACGATTGCTCGTGTTGTCCCAAATAATCTTACCAGCGATCGCCTGGACGCTACCAGGTCCGTGGTTCAACGCTTCACGCTTGAGAAACAAGAGATCGCCCGCTTGGGCCTCCTTGATGGCGTTGAGCCATCGAAGAGTGTGCTTGGCTCCTTCGCGCATAGCCTTGAGTTCATCCAAAACCGCGCCGGCCCAGACGTTAGACAACCTCTTCTTCTCCGACTTGTCGTTACCTGCGTTCTCATACTCAGTCGGAAAGCATTCCTTGGCCAAAGTTTTGTACAGATCGCTATCCTTGCGCTGCACGTAAAAGTATTCAAACACTTGCTTCTTCATCAGGTCTGGCGGCGCGTCCAACGCCCCGTCCCACGGCTGAATCTCTCTCATGATTCGAAACCCCGCGCTCCCGCGCACCTTGGCCACCAAATCGCTGTTATCAATGTCCGCCCAATCAGCGCTCGTAAGTGAGCTCCCTACGTCCACATTCAGCGACGCTTCACCGCTTTGCGCCGCGATGAACGCTTCTTCTTGCGCCAGATCCCCGCCGCCGATGTGCGCATCCTCATCCGAGTAATCGGACCCCGAGTCGTCGTCGACGATATCTCCCGTCGCGCTCATCGTTTTCAAACCAACGCCGCGAGAATAAACGACAAGGAACCGCTCCTGGTACTACCGTACGCCCTCGTCGAGGCTTCGTTCGTCGTCGCTTTCGCTCCGCGCCGCGCCGCGCTCTCCCGTCGTTTCCGTGTTCTCGCCGTCGCAGGTTCACTCTCTCAATCGGTACGTTTTAGGCTTTTCATCGCACACCGCGAAAGTGAAATCTAGCTTTACGCGTATTTGAAGCTAGAATCAATGAAATCCATGCCTTGGGGTATGCGGGACCCCCTCAAAAAATGACGAGTCACCGACCGTCACACCTGTCACTTTTTTTGAGGGTTGCGGTAGTGGAAAACGCTACGTTTTGCCGTGACCCGTGTGCAAGTGCTCGATTTTCTTTTCCTTTCTCTTCCGTTGCGCGGCAGTGCGTCGGCAGTGCGAGACGCGAGGCGAGGAGAAGACGAGAGAGGACGAAAGATGTCCGTCAGACGACGCGCCGGTGGGGCGAGAAAGATGAAGGCGTTCAGTCGGGTCGAAAATATGACCTCTGTGGCAGCCTTTGACAAGGCGATGAAGAAGAAGGATCAGCTCCTTCTCATCGAGTTTGTTTCGGTGCGTTGAGCGAAGACGCGAGGATGGGAACGCGAGGATGACGAAGCGGGAGATGGAAACGTTGCGAAAATTCAACGCGAACGCGTGACTGACGATGGATGGTTTGACTTTTGCGTCCTCGCGTCGAGCGCAGAACTATAGCCCTTCGAGCAAGTCGATGCAACCGTACATGCAGACTTTGGCGCGCACGGCGGAGTTTAAGCGCATCCGTTTCACGAGAGTGGACATTGAAGCGGTGCCGGGCATTGCGGAAAAGTGTAACGTCAAGGCGCTACCGACGTATCAGTTGTATAAGAATGGAGAAAAGTTGGAAGAAATGAGCGGAGCTCTCCCTTCCAAGCTTGTCGCTATGCTCAAGGAGCACAACGTCAAGGCGCAGGGTGGGGGAGTCGTGAAGGTTTTGAGCACGATTCTGGGGATCGGCTTGACGGTATTTGGTGTGGTTAAGCTGAAGTTTGAGGTCGAAGCGCGCGAGAGACGAGCGCTCGATCAAAAGACTGCTCAAAACGCCGCAGAGATGGAAAGGGTAAGAAGAGAGAGTGAAGAGCGCAAAAAGAAACGCGCACTGGCTCTTCGACAGCATCACGAAGAACTTGAGCAAGACGATGACGAAGGGGAGTTGGATGACGATGATTACGAAGATGATGACGACTACGAAGACGACGAATAAATAACTGCAGCGCTGAGATTCGTATGTAGCGAAAGCCTCGAATTTGATGTAACAATTTGAGATTTCTAACCTAAAGCAAGCTCCCTCTCGTCTCACCATTTAAACTCCGGAATGTTTTGCGTGTCGGGCTTTGACGGGCTCGCGGGTGCGGGAGATTGCACCTGCCCTTGAGCGAAATAAGGATTTTGTTGCGGCTGTTGCGGCTGATAGAACTGGCCCGGCATACCCATCTGTGGAGACCCATTCCCAAACTGTTGCTGTTGCTGCATGAGTCCAGCAGGCGACTGTTGATACCCAAACTGCGGCTGCATGTTTCCATATTGTTGCTGCTGTTGCTGATAGTACATGGGCTGCTGTTGCTGCATCATACCAGGTTGCTGCATCATACCAGGTTGCTGCATCATACCTTGAGGAGGGTAAGGCTGCTGCGGATAACCTCCCATGCCAGCCATTTGGTTCGGCATCGGATTCATCGCGTTTTGGTTGTAGTTACCCATCGGAGCCATGGAGACACCACCAAGCATGTCTATACCACCGGATGTAACCGGAGCCGGAGCCGCTGGCGCGTCAAAAAGGCTCATGATGTCAGTTTTAGACATGGTCTTTGGTTGCGCAACTTCGGGCTGCGGAGAGACTTGCTGAGCCGGAGCCGCGGTGAAATCACCCCAACCATCGTCGGCGACGACATTTTGAGCTTGAGAATGCGTCGTCTGGGGAGCACTAAAGTCATTCCACTGATCAAGACCTAATGTCTGAGTCTGTGGCTGAGTTTGTGTTTGCGCCGGCGCCGCCGGTGCAGAGCTAAAGTTTGCCCAATCATCGTTACCGAATGCCGTCGTCGTCGCCGCCGTTGCTGCGACGGTGGTGGTAACCGCCGCAGTCGTAGACGGGGCATCACCCATGGACAACAAATCCAACAGATCATTTCGCTTCGGCGGAGGAGGCTGTGCAACCGCTGCTTGTGCGTCGGGCTGCCCTACCGGCGCCGACTCCACCGCGGGTGGCTGCCCGCTCGCAGCGCTCGGCTCTTCCGGCCCGTTCCTCGTCATGTCTCTAAATTCCCCTCTTTGATACTTTTTCCGTATAAATTGCTCAACCTTTTCCCGAGTCCATGTCGACGCTGGCTTTTGTGTTCCGACGTTGGCCTCCCAGTACTCATTTGCCTTGGCGTTCCCCATGCCTTCCATAAAGCTCACCTGATCCTCGGTCCACTTATCCAGCGTCGTGGACTTGACCTTTGATATGTGTACACCTAATCCTCGGTGCGCCCCGGAGCAATTCGTGCAAAAAAAGACACCCAACGACGTCGATGCCCATCTGGGTAATCTCATCGAGCACTCGGCGCAGTTCAGATTCTCGGGTCGCTTCAGGCACTCCAACAGTCGCTTCTGCAGCGCTTGCTGCTCGCGATCCGACATGTCTAAAACCTTTCTGTTATATCCCTCCGTTCCGCGTCTCGCCGCACCCGCTCGAGCGCCTCGATATGTCGTCGGCGGCTGGTTGGGTGGAATGTCTGGGAGACGAAAGCCACGCGCTCGACGACTGTGAGTGCGATTTTGACATAGAGAAAAACAACAGTTCTCGACGCGGTCGACGACGAGCCGGCCGAGATGATTCTCGAACACCTCGGCGCGCTGAATTCGATGAAGATTGTCCTCGCGAGCGGGTCGCCTCGACGAAGGGAAATCTTAAACAACGTCGGTCTCGTCTCGTTCACCGTCGTCAAGAGCGGCTTTGAAGAGGATTTGGACAAGAGCGCGTGCGACGGCGCTGCTGGATACGCGCAAGCGACGGCTTGGATGAAGGTGAAGGATGTGTGCGAGAAATGGAACGTGGATGAGCGAGGTGAGATGCCGGATGTGTTGATCGGGGCGGATACGGTGGTGGAATCTCGCGACGGAGAGGTGCTAGAGAAGCCGGCAAACCGGGAAGAGGCGCGAGCGATGCTTCGCGCTTTATCCAATGGTGAAAGTAAAGTGCATACTGGAGTGGCTATTCTCGCACCAAAAGTTGGTCAAAAGAGAGGAGGTTCGATTGACGTTCAACATTTATACGGTAAAAGCTTCAGTGAGACTACAAAGGTGGAATTTGCAGAGCTCACCACGGCGGAAATTGAAGCGTACATCGACACAAACGAACCGTTTGACAAGGCTGGGGGATACGGGATTCAAGGTCCCGCGGGCGCATTCATCAAAGGTATAGTTGGGGATTATTTCAACGTCATGGGATTCCCCATTCACGCGTTTTCGAGAGAAATGGTATCGATGATGCCTTCGATAATCGAGCACGCTTGAGCTGTCTGTAAGTCTTGTAGTTGTATCTATGAAGTAATCATTCCTCACATGTCGCCGACGACGCGCGTATTCACGAGGCACGGTATCTGTGGCGTTGTGTCCACGCATCACTATCTCACCACCGTATTCATGGCCGCAAAGCGAAAGGCTCGAGCGACGTCTCGCACGGCCACGAAGGCGAGTCGAGTAGAAACCAAACCGGACGCCCTGCTCATAGACTTGGGAACAGATTTGGAAGAATGCATCGTGGAGGCGCGTCCGTCGACTAGAAATCGCTCTCCGTATGTCGCAGATGTCATGCCCGTCGGTGCGTCCGTCTCCGCGATCGCTCACGTCCCTAATCTCGACTCTGGAGGCAAGTTGCGGCCTGGGGCGAGAACGCTGTGCTCCAGGCAGCCGGGTGTGACGAGAGACACGGTGGGGCCTCACGGTACTCCCAAGTGCGAACTCGTCTGTCGCCTGTTGCGATGCGAAGAAGAAGATAACAAAAGCATGGGTGGTGTCTGGCTGAGTGCGCATCCTAGTCTTGTGGAGCGCATTGCTCTTTCACTTCTTCAGCGTGGCGCGCTGAACGACCGCCTTCACTCTTCACCGGTGGCGAAAGATGGCATTAAAACGCAAAAAATGATGAAGAGGGAAGTCACAGAGAGCGCGTCAAATTCGTATAGGCCAGACTTCGCAATCACGCACGAGGATGGCTCGACTACCGTGTTGGAGGTGAAACAAGTTGTTGACACTGACTACTCCAGGGGAAATGTTCAGGCTCAAGCGGAGAACCAATCGCCGCATCCGGCGTATTCGCCGAGCGGTTCTGAGCCATATGTACGCAGTGGGATCTTTCCATGGGGCAAACGAGGACAAAAGGGACCCGACGGCGAGAAAGTTGTGAGTGCTCGGGCAATTGAACATTTACGAGAACTCGCCGAGTTGGCATCAAAGGAAAACGGCATTCATTCTGCGGTCCTATTCATTTGCTCAAGAGATGATGTCGAAGGGATGCGTCCGAATGGCGCGGCGTGTCCATCGTTTGTGAAATATTTAGAGCGCGCGAAGCGGAAAGGCGTGCGTGTTTTAGTGCAAAAAGTGCGTTGGGGCGACAGGGGAGACGACATTGGGAAGGCGTTTGATGCCGGTCCCCTTCCACTTTGGGCGCCGCTCGAAGAAGGCGACGAATTTATTGTCGGTAAGAAGTAGCGTAGTACTAATTATTTTGGTTTCGTGTTGTACATTTCATTCTAATCTCGTTTCATTCCTTGTCTCTTCTAATCAGTTCGTTTTTCAGCGTTTGCGTGGTCTACCACGAGGAGCGGCATACTGTTGTTCTGGATGTTCACGGGCGTACTCTTGGAGTTCATGACCGTAATTATTGAGCGGAAAATTTGTTGACGCATCTTTACCTCGCATTTGAATGATTCCGATATCATACGCTGCCGCTGCCTTCTCTGCGCTGTCGTATGTTCCGAGGTACACGTGATCGCCTGAAGGCAGGTTGATGCGAGCTTCATACTTGGAGTTGGCGTGCTGCGAAACTCCTCTGTAACCGCTCGTTCCTCGTGCGAATCCTTCAGAGTGGCGACGAACTTCCATGATGAGCTCATCAAGCGTCAGGGAGTCAATGAATTCGATCAAATTTGAGTACCGAGACTCTGGAAAGTTCATTTTGAGCGGCCTCGATCCAGTTTGAGAGCGGTCTCCAATTCGTGCAAGTTTCAAGACGACAATGTCAAAGGCTTCCGCAGCGAACTCCTCCTCAACGTGCCCACCGAGATAAACTTGACGACGGCAATCCCGCAGCCATACGTGAGCTTCGTATCGCCCAGACTTGGCGTGTCGGCAAACACCATTGAACCGCGAAGAGCGGGGCCGGCCATTTGCTGCCCGGTACGTGGTCGCGTGCCCCGATCGTGCCGCCATCGGGCTTGGCGGTAAAAGTCGCGTCTGGGGCGGAGAAGTCTCACGCGTACTTTTTACCACCCGTTTCTTTGCAGCAGGTGCGCGAGAGGTGCGTTTCGTCGGCTTTCTCACCCCTCTCGATGTGGTCGGACCCGCCGTAAATTTGGTTTCAACGGTGGGAAGCGTGTATTGGGGCATCATCGGTCGAACTGGACGCGCGAACTTTGACAAATCGAACGCACCAAGCGTGTTCGGTGTGAAATTTTCGTGTGTCCCCACGCTCGCTTGCGTCGGCTGCTGCGAAAAGACGTCATCCCACACCGAATCGTTGTGTAAGTTTGAAACGTCTTTTGCCGTTTCATCAAACAGACACAAAAGATCTGAAGAAACAGCGTTGTCTCCGCTCGTCGGCGTCTCCGGCTCCGCCACAGGTTCAGATTCCTTTACACTTTGTTTTTCACGTCTTCCTCGCGTCTTCACCATCGTTTCCCCTCGTTCCTCCTCCTATCCTTCGCTATATTCCTCTTCCTCTGTGTGCCGTTTCGAGCCCAGCTGTCCACGTCACGAACGAGTGCAACAACGACAAATGGACGTAACTTTGACGGCTCCCGGTCTCTCCTCGATCGCGCCGTCGCGAGCTAAACCTTTTTTCGAAAAAGCTCTTCGTTCGCGCGTCCTCGCAATCGTCGTCGTCGACTTATCCCGTCGTCGTCGTCGTCGTCGTCGTCGTCGTGTTCTTCCATACTCTTCTCTTCACACGCTGGATGGCACATGGCGGTACACACGCTCGGTTGATGCGGTTGATGTCGGCATTTTCTTTTTCTGATTTTCGCGTCTCAGATTTCAAGAGGTGCCTGGGGTTTAGAGATTGACGGTTCATGACTCATCAAATACGGGAACTCGACCCCCTCCCTCCCGTGGGCGTCGCGTCGCGTCTTCCTTCCGTCAGTCAGAGGCGGCGGGAAGAGCGCCGGCCGAGAGAGGGAAAGCGGAAACTAAACCAACGGAACCGGTCGCGATGGATCCAGCCATGCTCGAGGGGTTCTCCGACGAGGACAAGGCGAAGATGATGGGGATGATTGAGGCGATGCAGACGAGGGATAGGTGCGTGGGGGAGACGAGCGACGAGAGGAGCGACGAGACGAGGGATAAACAAACGACGAGTGAGGGAAAACGATGTGAATGAGTGAGTGTTTACGTTCAAAAGGCGCGCGTACTGACGATGCGAGTGGGCTTATTTTTTGATCGCGGCGATGCAGTTTGAAAATGTACAACAACCTAGTGGAGAGGTGTTTTAGCACGTGCGTGCAATCCTTCAGAAGGAAGAGTTTGGAAAAGGATGAGGAACGGGTGCGTTTTATCGACGAATGGGTTCGCGTTCGAGTCTTACTGACGGTTTCATTCGTTTTCTTTTTGCCGTGAAACAGTGTGTCTCGAAGTGTTGCGAGAAATTTTTGAAGCACTCCGCGCGTGCGTCGGTGCGATTCGCCGAACTCAACCAGCAATCCATGCAAGGCATGGGCGGTGGTCCACCGGGAGGCGCGTAGGAGTTGTTGAAATTTTTTTAATCAGAGGACATAGCTTGCACCAATTCTAATATTACGCTAACATGCGCGCTTTGCGAGCGCGGCACCTAGACAACGACAGACTTCAAGACGTCGAAGTACGTCGGGAACGTCTTCTTCGTGCACTTCGGGTCGTTGATGATCACGTCGACATCACCACACGCGGCCAACGCGAAAGCCATCGCCATGCGGTGGTCATCGTAGGTATCAATGTCCACGTTGGCGTTCATCTTCGCCGGCGGATTCAACTTGTGCGGAGGAGTGATGACGCAGTAATCAGCACCCTCGTAGACATCACAGCCGAGCTTACGAAGCTCAGTGCAGATGGCAATCATACGCTCCGTTTCCTTGACACGCCAGCTTGCAACGTCGCGAATCGTCGTCACACCGTCAGCAAAGAGCGCAGCGACCGCGAGGGTCATTGCAGCGTCAGGCATGGCATTCATGTTGACGTCAATAGCCTTGAGTGGTCCCTTAGGGCCCGTACAGGTGACCGAGTTCGGGCCCCATTCCAAAGTCGCGCCCATTTGCTCCATTGTGTACGCAAAGTTGGTGTCGCCTTGGATGCTTTCCGAGCCACAACCGATGACAGTGACGGTACCGCCGGTAATGGTCGCACCGGCAAGGAAGTAGGAAGCGGAAGAGGCGTCGCCTTCAACGAAAGCACTGCCCGGAGAGACGTACTTTTGACCGCCTTGGATCTTGAAGCTTTGGAGGTCGTCTGACTTTTCAACCTTGACACCGAAGCGCTCCATCAACGTGATCGTCATCTCAACGTACGGCTTCGAAATAAGTTCATCGACAATGACGATTTCGATCGATCCAGTGCAGAGCGGAGCAGCCATGAGTAGGGCGGTGAGGTATTGGGAACTCACCGAGCCACTGAGTTCAACACGACCACCCGGCAAGCCAGCGGCTTCAATCTTTACCGGCGGGCAGCCAGTGCCCAAAGTGCACTCAGCGTTGACACCAAGCTGAACCAAGCCATCTACAAGGTCTTGGATCGGTCTTTCACGCATGCGCTCGACACCATCGAGGATGAAAGTACCCTTCCCAGCAGCGGCGACAGCAGCCGTGAGCGGTCTCATGGCAGTACCGGCGTTACCGAGGAAAAGCTCAGCACCCTCAACCGGGAACTTACCTCCGCATCCAGTGATTTCGAGGATGTTATTCTCGCGATCTTCAGTGAAGGAGAGACCCAACACTTTGAGGGCATCAACCATGTAGCGGATGTCATCGCTGTCGAGCAAGTTCTCAACCTTTGTGGTACCTTCCGCGAGCGCCGCAAGAAGGAGGATGCGGTTCGACAAAGACTTAGAACCCGGCAATCTAACAGTTCCTTCAATCTTCTTCATCGGCTTGAGCGTGAGTTGCTCCATAGCTCCGGTGGCGTTGCACCGAGTCACGGCTCGCGATGAGCGGCTAGGGCGGCGCACAGCGGCCTTCACCGGGGCGAAAGTAGCACTCAACGTCGCAGCACAGGACATATCTATATGACGTTCCGTGTTAAAACGATTGGTATCTGCTCAGCGCGCGCGTGCTTCACGAGTCGCGAGGACAGCAATGCCGTCGCGCCGCGGCGAGATTAATTACATCCCTTATCGCCGGTGGAAAAGTAGAGCCCTCGAAATGTTCCAAAAGATGCGCTTTTTTCATCATACTTGTCTATGGCTATTCAGTCTAAAAGTTTACAAATGTCCTCGCACCCGTCAGCGAGTATTTCAGGTGCGCGAACTCGTGTTGAATGGCACCGATGCGGTCCAACTCTACCTGAAGCTTCATCTTCTCATCTGCAGTTGGTCCCAATATACCAAATCTTTCTGATTTCTCCTTCGCTCGCTTTCTTTCCGTGTCAAAGTGCTTCGTCGCCGACTCAAACCAATGCAAAGCATCAAACGCTTCGTGTTGTCCAAGAACGCTCAGCAAGTAGACGATACCGAGCGCTAACCCATCATCGGTGAAACTAGCCGTATGAGAATCTTTTCCTCGGCGTGTTAGTTTATCCTTCGATGCTAGTATAGTTTCGGCGGCGCTCATCGTGAGCGCTGGTAGTATGAGGTAGAAATCGTTCAAGTGTTCTTTGCCTTTGTTTTGGAGCTCCGTAGAGAACACAGAAACCAGAACTTGGAAATAGTCTGTCCCGTCTGTGCCACCTCTCCCTAAAGCTTCAATCTCATCTTGAAGATTCTTTAAAGCTCGCTTTGTATGTTCAGAAATGTCGTCGATGGTGACTGCCTCATCCGCCGAGAATCTTAAAGCTTGGGAGCTTGGTGCAAATTTTGCAGCATTTGTGCTGTAGTGCATGGCACCGAGACGTACCATGCGCACAAATCCAAGAGCATTGCCAATTTCAGTTACCAAGGATCGGAATTGATCGATGAACGACGTTCCATTATCCAAAGTTCCTAGCTTGCGGATGTCTCGCAGCAGCCGCAGTGCGCGTTCAACTGGATACTGAAACTTGTCATCTACAGTAGAAGTGCGGTAGCCGGCTTGTTTAGAATTGCGTTTGATCGCATCACTTTTCGCCTTAGTCTCAGCGTGCACTGCCCGAGCTTCTTTGAGTAGATAACTCCTGATGTGGTCATCAAAGAGGAACTGGTTCAGAACTTGGAACCGCTGGGCCAGGTACTGATACGCAAAGTTGATCGTCGTGTGGGTTATGCCCGTTCCGTGCGTCCGGATGGAGTTCGCGACGTGCCTAATACTGATAGTATTCAAGTGCTTTCGATCTGCTGCAGCGCTAGACTTTTCGACGAAGCACTGCGTGTTCAGGTTGTAGTTGTACCTCGCGACGAAGACATGAATATTCCGCATGAGTTCCAACACATCCAAGCCTTGTTCAAGTGTTTGACTCGGTAATTCAATCTCGGCACACGTAAGACCATACTTTTCTATGGCCAAGTTACGCATTTCGACGTACGACTACGCAAGAAATCATCGTCAGTCATCTCGTCTTAAGTTGTGCGCACGGAATATTTATCGTGGACAGATAATTTTTTGTATAACGCACCTTCCAGTTGTGCAGAGCGATAGCGGTGTGATTGTGAAACATGCGATTCAAATAATCTTCAACTCGATTCCGGATGTCAATCTGTGGATGAACGAGCAGAAAGCCGTCAGTTCATGAAAATCCCAATAAATTAATTAATTAATTAACTCACCTGATAGCTCAACATGCGAAGTGGAGGTAAATTGACGAAAGCTGAGAGGTCTTTAACACCGTCTTTGAGCGGATTGGTGTTTGCAACACCCATTATTCGCGCTGAATGCAAGTGTAGCCTCAAATCCGTCTCGATATCTCTGCATAGTGGTTGAATTATTTCAGATTCAATGTGCGCCTCGAAATAATTCTGCAGTTGCGCCATTTCATCGACATTCGCGCCGGCACGCAGCAATAACGTCTCGCACGACCTAAACGCGCTCAGCAATACGGGTAGCCGTCCAGATTCATCCGGATTGGAGTAAATTTGAGACAGACATATCGGAAATAATTCATGCGTGAAGAAAAGAAAAGAAGTGTCACACGCATCCCGTACGCTTTTGCGGTACGTTGCTAGCGCCTCAGCCAGCGAAATGAGGTCAGGGATAGCGCCTGCATCAGCTAAGTTGAGAACGCCCGCTCCCAGAATCGCATCCATGCATATCCGGAGAATATCTAGTCTTTTCTGTGTCACCGGCCCCGACAAAACATCAACTAATTAAATAAAAAATAAATTAATTCCTGAAACGGGAATAACGTGAATGAGTCACTCACCTGCCATGCGTATGTTCGCCAGCGTGTCTTGTTTATTATTTTCTGTTTTTCCGGAAGAAATGTGGCTCTTTAATCGACTCCAACCACTTTCACTCGTCGTCGTTGCGAGCGTATTTTCTAATAATTCTTGAGCAGGAACCTGCAGTGAGAACAAGTCACATCTACGATTGTTTGAAAGGAAAAGGGTTCAGAACGTACCGTCATGCGAATAATTCTATCTACCAAGGATTTTTGGACGTATTGGGTCTCTGAGCGCGTATTCACGTTCTGAGTCAAAACATCCTGCACAGTCTGCAGAAGTTCGACGCCCTGTGCTACGAGGTGCACTCTGTGCTTGGTCATCGGGGCTTCCAGTGATACGTGCAAATGAATGATTTCCTGGATATAATGACGCAACTTGGTTACGAGTGAGAGCCCACTCTGATACAAACTCGCGCGCGCCTCCATGGTGCTCGATAAGCTAGTCATTTTGATCTTCGGTACTGCCGTGAACTGTGCCAGCCAAGCCACAAGCGCTGTGGTGAGCCCGCATAGGTGTGTGGGCAACGTTTCATCAAGAGTCGCCAAAGTTTCTCTGCGAAGCGTCGAAACAGACTCCATACCGTTCACTGGACCATAACTTTGGGCTTTCGGCGAAAGATATGTGTCCAGCATCAAGCCTGGACAGACGCAGACAGTTGGCGAACATGGTAGAAGAATACACATCTCGTGCGCTTTCCAAGCATCCACACACAGCTTTCTATCGATAATATCGGGAACTAGTCTAGAGTGAAGGATGGTGAGACACAAACAAGATGTCAAAGAACGTTTGTCACACAAGCGTTCATCTTGCGTGTTCAAGCGCGTCAGTATACCTCCCAAGAGCTCTGACGTTGTGCCAGCCAGTTCTCTGATGAAGCGATCCGACTGCTGAGTCCCCGCGAGCTGTTCGAGGATAGCGCTGAAGAACGAGCAAGTAAAAAGCTGCTTTTCCACGATCGAGATGGCTGCGTCTAAGCTGGTGATGTCAACCTCATTCATACTAAACTGCTCTGGGTTGCTCCTAATCAGAAGCACGGCTTGCTTGAACGCCATGAGAGCAGAGCTCAGATTCTTGTTATTCTTTACAACTTCATCCAAGCCCAATGCAATAGCCAAGGCTCGCCCGAGCATGTCATACGACCAAGATAATCTCACCGCCTGATACGGAGTGTAGGCTCCAAAAGTTGAATGAATGACAGAGATTTGCGTGAACAAATTGAAGATGGCCGCCCTCATCTGTTCCATGAAAAGCAGACAGTCTTGAAGCGCTTGAAGTTTGCCAACAAAAGCTTCTCGCAAGTATTTATCCGTCGGCATCGCTTCTTCATCCGCACGTTCGCCGAAAGTTGCGAGCAGCGGGTAGATGCTCTCGTCAGCCAGTTCACCCAACCGTCTCACCTCACCTCCCAAATGCGCCAAAATCATCGTCGACTTGCTCAAGAGCGCATTCTCACAGCTTACCAAATCCTCTACTCGAATGTTTTCCTTACCTTCACCATTCAAAGCGATCGGATCATCGACAAAGTCAGCTTGCCAGTGCGTTCGGTTTGAAACGCTCTCTTCACATACATTTTCCGTTGTCTCCGCTGTCTTCTCTCTCCAAGCGTCGACAAATTCGCTCAATTCATCCAGCGTTTCTTCTATGACGCCCATCGCGTTTTCATAGTATTCCTCGGGCACTTGCTCGGTCCGAACGGCCCCTTTGTCTTCAACCACCGTCGACTGATAATCCTCCTCAGTTGCAGCCATTTCTGCGCCGCTGACCCGCTCCGCGCCCCCGACGTCGATTCTGACGCACGCCGACGACGGTAAAACCGTCAAAGATCGTGCTTTCACTCGCGCCGGCGGTGTGCGAGCGACGCCCGACGCGTTCGGCGCGACAGTGTGGGTGTTGTCCGTCCCTGCAGCGGAGCTTTTCGGTTGGAGCTCAGGACAATTCGTATGGGCAATCAGTTAAGAACAACGCGCGAAGGTCGCGTGTGCGCACCTCGAAGGTGCGAGGCGCTCAGGCGAACGCGTCTTCGCGACGCCCGAGAGAGTTTCTCATGGAGCGCTGGGAGATGAGGAGTCACGACGAGTGGGGAGAGGGTGATGGGGAGTATCGGGAAGACTTTGACGGCGGCGGTCGACGGAAGAGGAGCCGCTCGAAGAAGCTCGTGCTCGCGAGAAAGCGCAGGGAACTGTCAGAGCCACCGAGTGACGGCGCAGTGAAAACGGGAGGTGCGAGCGAACCAGAGGCAACAACGAGCGGTAGAGAGGTGGTGGCGAGAGAACAGATAGTTTTACCGCGCACATCCGCGCCTTGGTTCTCGCGCACGCTCTCTGTCGACGAGGAGACAAGTTTCGAGGTGTACTACAAAAAGCAACACATTGTCGAAGACCACGAGTGGCGAGACTTTCTCAAGTACCTTCGTTCTCCTCTGCCTGTGACGTTTCGAATGAATAGGATGGCTAGCAGAAAAGAAGAAGTCCGGGAAGCTTTGAACGCGTCCAAGAGCTTTCTACAAAATGCGGGTGAGTTGAGAGATGACCGCGGTCGCGCCATACCGCCGCCGACAAAACTGCTTTGGTGTGACGGTTGGCAGCTTGGGATGGATAAGATGAGCTTAAAGTTTAGTAGGAATCCAGTGCTGAAGGATTTGCAGAGGTGGCTTGTTAAGTGCAATAACACTGGTGTCTTGACACGGCAAGCTGTCGATTCAATGGTTCCAGCAGCAATTCTGCAAGTCGAGCCACACCACCGCGTGTTAGATCTGTGCGCGTCTCCCGGTAGCAAGACAACGCAGGCACTTGAAGCACTGAATGCTAATGGAGACGAAGGAAGTGCTTCTGGTTGTGTCATCGCTAACGATATCAATCCTATGCGGTGTTATTTTCTCGTCAGAAGATGTGCTGCACTCAGAAACGCCACTGCAAATCTGATGGTTACCACGCACCAAGCTCAGTGGTATCCGAATGTTAACGTACCAATCACAGAATCAGTGAACGCTGAGAGCGGTGGACGTTATCCAGAAGGATCTTACGATAGAATCATTTGCGATGTACCTTGCTCCGGGGACGGAACACTACGTAAAAATCCCCAAATTTGGTCAGAGTGGAGACCAGAGTTTGCCATGGGGTTGCACAAGCTACAGCTTCACATCGCTCAGCGGGGGGCAGCACTTCTCAGAGTGGGCGGCTATATGGTCTATAGTACATGTTCTTTCAATCCGGTGGAAAATGAAGCCGTCGTGGCTGAGCTCATAAAACGATGCGGCGGCGCACTAGAAATTGTCGACGCCTCTGATCGCATACCCGAACTTTTGCGGCGTCCGGGCATACCTACGTGGAAGGTGGTCACAATGGTAGAAGGTGACGTCGTCGAGTATCCAACGTACGAAGACAGTCAGTCGGAGTCAGTTCCGATCGGTCTGAAGCGTAAATTTGCGAAGTCCATGTGGCCTCCAGCGCGCCAACCTGGCCGAATGGGTGCTCTCGGTAAGCGGATCAAAGGCAACTCGATACCTCTAGAAAGATGCATGAGACTCGTGCCTCATCTTCAAGACATGGGGGGATTTTTTGCAGTACTTTTGAAGAAAGTTGCTCCTATTCCTGGTCCGAAAGCGACGCCATCAGACGCGAAAATCCCTGCAAAGGAGTATGAGCGCACTGGACCGAAACACATCTACTCAAAGGTTTCGACCGCAGTGATCAAAACACTGAAGAAGGATTTCGGTCTAGGTGGTGAATTCGATTCGAAAGTTGCACCAAACCTATTCTCACGCTCTGATGACGACAAATCCATCGTTTACATCGCAGATGGGGTAAAAGAACACTGCATCGACTCTACTGGAGCGGGTCGAATGAAGTGTGTTTGGTCTGGGGTTAAAATCTGGGAGAAATCGACTCGCGATGACTTCTACATGTTAACTCAGGACGGAATGAGGATAATCCAACAATTTATTACGAAGCGCAGGGTGGAAATCTCGCCCTCGGAGCTGCAGACTGTTTTGAAGACGCTCGGTCGGGAAGTTCCTGTGGAATCTTTGAGTCCGATATCGCGGACATCCATACGCAAGTGGTCCCCCGGATCGCTCCTAGTTTCATTGCGTGGTGGCGATAGAGGACTAGAGTTACCAATTGTCGTGAACCTTCGGGCGAACGATTCCTTGAAGCTCATCTGGAGGTTTCGCAAGGGCCTCGAGCAGGCGCCGAAAGCAAAAATTAAATCTTTGTTGAGTAAACTTGAGACGATCGTTTAGGTGGTCGTTGTTGTAAATTACATTATAATTGCTAGGAATTCATCTACTGAAGCGCTTTACGTCTCCTCTGACAGTTTCGCGATTGCTTTCGTTGCCGCATTGTGGAAACCCTCAGCCTGAGACTGTGCGTTCGACGCGGCGGCACGCATCTTCAACGCAAACGTGCTCATCTTAGCATCGGCGCCAGCCGCCACGTTCTTGCAAGAGAAAGAAACACCCTTGCCTCCTTCCATCAACTGAAACTTTTGTCCCTTGAAGAGAGCGGCGTTCAACATGAGACGATAATTGCCCTTGGCGCGCATGACAATTCGGGAACCATTTTCCCCTTCGTTCAAGTGCAAGTCTCCGCGTCCGCGGTCCACCCAACGCGCACCCTTCTCAGCATCAGTCACGAACTCGAAAAGAGCACCTTCCGTGCGAAACGCACAGGTTTCATCTTCTTCGCCAGTCTTTGTCTCCACCAACTCCAATTCAACCACCGGTTTGATGGAATCGTTTGCCACTTCGCGCTCTGGGTCGTCGTCGCCCTCTTCTTCGTCGTCGCTGCCCTTCTTCTTACTCGCCCCAAACAACGCAACCGGCGCGGACGACGCGCTAAATACAGGAACTTTCGGCGAAGAGGCAAATCCTCCTCCACTGTTCGCTTTCGCCGCCGCGAATCCACCGAAACCACCGCCGCTCGTCGCGGCGCTCTTCAAACCGCCAAAACCGCTGAAACCGGCGCCCGAGAGCGCGCCTCCAAAGCCTCCGGTCGTCGTCGTCGTCGTCGTCGTCGTCGCTGCCGCCGTCTCAGTCTTCTCCTCGTTCGTTTCCTTCTTCTCTTCACCCGCTTTTTCCTTCTCCGTCGTCTCGTCGTTCTCGTCGATCTTTCCTCTCACCTCTCTCGTCTCATCTTTACTCTCTTCGTCCTCACCTGGTTCCCGGTGACGCTTCTCACCAACCTTGGGGCACTGAGTGTCCTTGGTCGTCGGTTCTTCTTCTTGTTCCGTCGTCGTCTCTTTCCTCTCCTTCGCGTCCGTCATCTCCCTCCTCGTCTTCGTCTTCGTCGCGTTGTGTCGTCGGTCCTCGGATCTGCTCGCCGCTGTGTGCTGCGCAAACGAAAAACCACTGCGCGAGCGACAGAGCGGAGAGAATGCGAAATGGAAGATTGCGTGTTCGCCAGCGTTCGACGCGCACCCGGGTGGGTCAGCGATCGTCATGTCGTCATCCTCACCCCCGACGACGACTTTGGCAACGCGTCGAAAGGAGATTGAGCGTCACGGACGAGCGGCGTTCGCGGCGTTGCAACCGAAACTCGACGCCGAGCGAGAAGCCTTTGCGCTGAGGCTGCGAGGAGGATTGGCGCGATGCGCCGAGTACGAGGACGAGGTTGCGAAGACGTGCGCGATGAGCGCGATGCCGATGGAGGCGATCGAGAAGGAGGCAAAGGAGATTGCGGAACGGGTGAGCTCGTCGGGAGACGACGACGTGGGTGGGGGGAGCGATAGAAAACAGTTGGAGTACGAGGACGCAAAACTGTTGGCAGTCTTGGCGTGGTTTAAGCGTGAGTTTTTCGTTTGGGTGGACAAGCCTAAGTGTGAAGGATGCGGAGACGCGAATACGAGGTTGTTGCGGACGGAGACGGTGGACCTGACGGAGGAGGAGCGCGAGGGAGAGGCCAGTCGAGTGGAAGTGTACGAGTGCACCGCCTGCGTAGCGCAGACGCGGTTTCCGAGATTTAACTCGGCGATAAAGCTGTTGGAGACTCGTCGCGGGCGCTGTGGTGAGTGGGCGAACGCATTTACACTCTGTTGTCGTGCTCTCGGGTTCCGAGCGCGATGGGTGCTGGATTGGACGGATCACGTGTGGACGGAGGTGTACAGTGAAGCGCAGCAGCGATGGTTACACTGCGATCCTTGCGAAAACGTGTGCGACAAACCTCTCCTCTACGAGGTGGGCTGGGGGAAAAAGCATCTTTCGTACATCATAGCCTTTTCCATCGAGGGAGTAGTGGATGTGACGAAGCGGTACACGCGTGATATGCAAGCCAGATATCGTTCGCGTGGAGCCGTATCCGAGACTTGGTTGCGCCAGCGTCTTGCTCAGCTCACGAACGAGCTTCGGTCAGCCATGTTGCCAGATGAGGTTAGGCAACTCGAAGCGCAAGATAAATTGGAGCAGGCTGAGTTGAACAAACCAGCGATTGATGTGGGAGAGTCGTTGCCGGGTCGAGCGACAGGTAGTTATGCGTGGCGAAAAGCTCGAGGAGAGTTGGGTAATCTCTAGAGCGACGAAAACTGTAGTTGACCTATGAAGCAATCTGTTGTATATAACTGAAAGAAATCTATCTAAATTCTCGGTACGCGCTTTGGCCCTCTTAAGGAGTGCATCAGCGCCAAAACGACGGAAAAGAGCGTCAGAGCACCAGCCTGATGCGCCGATCCAAGTTCAACAGGAACGTGGTGAAGTAAAGTGGTGATGCCGAGCGTCACTTGCGCGGCTGTCGTGGCTAGCAAAGCGTGAAGAAGCGTTCTAGAACGCGGATGGAGCGATGCAGAGTTACGGTGACCGAGCCAAACCGCCGATACGCTAGCAAGCGTGGTCAACGCCAGAACGCGATGGTCAAACTGAACCGCCGCCGTGTTTTCAAAGAAATTTCTCCAGCCCTTTTCACGCCATTGCTCGAGGTACTCGTCCGGAATCCACTTGCCACCCATCAATGGAAAGGTGTTGTACGCCCTTCCGGCATCCATACCAGCCACGTATGCTCCAGAGATGGCGGTGATCCCAATGAGACCTGCGAGAGGATGCACGACTCGGTGCAAACGCTTCGTTGCGTCGATGAGAGCTTTCGTCGCTCCCGGACTCTGGCTCGGCGAGACTGGATAGATGACGTTCAAAGTCGTCCAAAGCATGCCAGTGTAAATTGTAAAGGCTCCGGTAAGATGCGTCGCCAGTCGATACGGGCTAACGCGAGGCACGTCGTAAGAAAATTCAGCCTCCTCGAGTCCGCTCTTCACCATCCACCATCCAATCATTCCTTGTGCGGCGCCGAGAACGAAGAACGCACCCAATCTCTTCGCCAACGCTGAAGTTATGTACCCTTTGGACGCAAAGTACGCAAAGGGTCCGACAAAGTATAGACCCAACACGCGTCCCCACATTCTGTGACCGTATTCCATCCAATAGATAAACTTGTACTCATCCACAGTCATTCCCATGTTTGCCTTTTTGTACTCGGGACTCTGTTTGTACTTTTCAAACTCTTTCGCCCAGTCCTCATCCGTCAGAGGCGGATGCTCGTACTCAAACTTCCAGTCAGTCATGGATAAACCGCTCCGCGTGAGCCTCGTCATGCCGCCCAGGACAACCATCGAGAACACCCACGCGCACCCTCCGCCGAGCCACCAGGCGACCGATCGCACCGCCTCGTCCCCACCACGCACGAGCGCGTGCTTTGACACCGACGCGCTCGCCACCGTCGACATCGCCGCGCGTCTCGCCGTGCCGACGCTCGCTACGCCTCCAACCAAAAAGAGCCTCGCGCTCGCGCTCGCCGCTTTCCTAGCCTTCTCAGCCTCGCCGCGCGCCCGCGCCGCCTCTCGCGTCCACATTCCGCTCCTCGCCGTCGAAGTAAACTCTCGAATCGCTCGCACCGCGTTCCCGTTCCCGTTTCTCACCATCCATCCTCGGCTCACCGTGGGTGTCATCGTCACTCCACTCGTTGTCACCCCGCTCAAAATACTTCTCGAGCCTCCTCCTCCTCCGCTCGTGAGCGTCCGAAACATCCATCGCGCCGCCGCCGACGCCGACACCGACGCCGTCCCTCGCATCGTCCTCCGGGTCTCACTGTGAGAGCGGACGCGCCCTCGTCGCGACTGATGGGTGGCACATCCAAAAACATCAAAAAAATCAATTTCGTTTCCTTTCTTCGTTTGAAATGAGTGTGTGCGAGAGAGACGAGCGACAGACGGAGGAGGACGACGACGACGAGCGGTGACGGACGACGATCGACCATGGGATTCCCCCGAGCGATCGATGGGGAGTGGACGATCGAAGGCATGGATGAAGTGTTGACGGAAATCGTCGAGCTCGGACCCCGGGGGTTGTCGGAAGAAGAGGAAGAGACGTGTCAAAAGAGACTGGTGCGCGGGGTGCGAGAAGTGTCGCTGATGGCTGGTGCTGACGTTGACGATGATGATGCCACTGCGACGCCGTCTACGTCGACGAGTGGATTGGTGCGAAGAGTGTGTGAAACGTGTTGCGTGATGATGACGCGAACGCGGGAAGAGGAACGCAACCGAAAAGGGAAAACGGCCGATAGTGTCTTCCTGGGGTGGTTCGAGGCGTTGGTGCGGGTGGGAAGCGTTTCAAAGCGAGCGAGACGCGACGCGATTGAAACCGCGAGACGATGGACGAGGATGGAGGATGGGTTTAGCGATGCGGTCGTGCGAGGGTGGAAAGAGATTGACGAAGACCAGGAGATTGTCGGAACGGTTTTGGGGGTGATGGTGACCGTTTTAGGGGGTCCTCGGGGCGGAGGGACAGAAGCAAAGGCGGCGGCGCGAGATTTAGCGCAACGAGCAAGCGAAGAGGCGCTTGTTTCGGTCGTGGACGCGTGCGACGAGGAATCTCTGGGTGAGATGGCGACGAATTTATTGCAAAAATTAGAACCTTTCGATGTGCGGTGTTTGAGAGCGATCACGGATCGGTATGATTCGATTTACGCGAGGGTTGCGCAGAGGCTGTTGCGTCAACTGTACACAGAAGCGCACGGAGACGCGTTGTACGCGCTCGAACAAATTGTCAATCGAAGGGTGGAGGGAGACTTCGAAAAGCTCGTCATGGATGTCATTGATAACTCAACACGTCTAGCTCCCGCTGACTGCGAGATTACGACCGTGCGACTGGCTCCAGCCCTCGCGAGGCTCGTTTCAGACTCGTTTGCGGAGGAGCTTCTGACCAGGAGCGAGACAGAGTCTAAATCAGTTCTCGGCCTGCGAGTGTTCGGAGCGAAAATTAACGATACCACTCATGCGGTTCACAAAGGATGCGGGGTGTTACAAAACGCACTGATGGATGACAGGCTGAGACTCAGGCAAGAGGCGTTCGTCATTGTCGCTTCGCTCGTCGACCGCGACGCTAAATTGGACACGAGTCTGATGCAAAAGGCAGAGTTGGAGGCCAAGGTGGATGCTGTTTTACACTTACAAGAAATCACGAAAGCCCTCTCGCGTCAGAGCAGCACACTTTTTGTGCGAGAATCGACCGTCCAATCCCTCCTCAGCGCCTGGACTTTGATTTTAGCGCTCGACGTCAGCGGTAAGTCGAGTCGAAACCGTGATATTTTGAGAAATATGCTTCGTATGCTCGCCACTTTGAGCGAGTTTTTGACGATTCAAGCAGAATTCGCAAGAAGCGTAGAGGGCGATAGTATAGATATCTCTGACGCGATGGCTATAGACGACGCGAAGGATGATGTCGCGTCGCATGTCCTCGATGCGCTGTCGCCAGTCATTGAAGTCGTGTTGAATGCTATGCTCTCACATGCGGACTGGTTTTCAGAAATCTTGACCCAGTTTGAGCATCCAGAAATCGATGACGCGCCAGGTGAGTTGGATGCCTGGATTCAACGTTTGCTTCGCATGCATCTGCAGCTTAGTCGCAGCTCATCTCAGCGCACTGAGTCTCTGTTGTCTGTTGCGAGCTGCCTAGCGTTGTGCCAGTTGTGCGAGGAATCTGACTTTTCTGCAGAGCTGCAGAGACACGTCAACGGCCTCGCCACGAAGGTCATGACGCATGTCTCCTCGCATGACGATGCAAAATATTCAAGTCTATTGGGCGCTTGTGCAATCCAGACTGTACATCTGTTGAGGGACGATTGGTTCGTCTTTGATTCCGAAATTAAAACCGACGGGGCGTACTCTGTCAGAGGAGCGGCGCACAACCTGAGTACCCTCATCACACTCTGTGAACTCGTGTCGTATCGTGCTCCGCGTAGAATGCTACTGGAATCGTCGAACGTCAGCGCGTTACAAAAGTTGCTCTCATCGGCATTCACCGATGATGAGCTGGCAAACGCCTCGAAAGCACTCGTCTCTTTCAGCAAGCCCAATCTGGGCCGTGGGAGCTACAACAGCGCCGGTCGGGATGCGCAGCGCTTTCCTATCTCTGGAACTGTCGCCCTATTGGTGACATCCCTTCGAGATCAACTGATGGCGGTGTATAACGAATGTATCGTACCGAATGATTGGAACCAAATAATTGGTTCAGTCTTGCAGTTGATTCGCATGTTACTACCGGCTGCTGAGCATGAGAACACCACCACTAATTTGGCTGCGAACTCCGTCGTCATGTTGGAAGACATCATCATCCAAATGAAAGACGTGCCAGTGCGACCAACATGTCATATTGCGTGTGTCGTCTTGGAGTTTCACCTGAACAACTCGCATCTCACGGATTGTCTCAGGACTGCCGCTGAGATGCTCAAGATAGCCATGAGCTATCGGCTTGACACCATTCCGGATGAGCTTGAGGAGTTGCTTCGGATCACGGTTGACATCGTCTCCAAAATGGCATCTGAGGAGGAAGAGGACGACGATTTTAGTGCGCGCCAGGAAGCATTCATCTCGCTTACTTCCGTCTTGGTGAAAACTGGCGACATGCTGTGGCGCAACATACACACAAAACAGCGGCGCTTGGACAACGTTGAGATGAGCTTCATTTCTCTGGCTACGCACGCATTCAAATTATGCACGTCGGCGGCGTCGATATTGATCGAAACCGACGGGGAGGTCAAAGAACTCGAATTTCAACGCAGAAGCGCATCGTTAGTTCTCGCTGGTGCTCGACTCCACCTGACGACGGATAAGATATCGTGCCTCTATGACGTCAAACTCCTCGGTGCATTTGAGCAGAACCGTCGAGAGTTTATGACGCTGTGTTCTGGAGTGTTCGCCAACCTCCGAGCGCTAGAGCTGAGTAAATCTGGGCAAACTGGTCTGGATCGTGGTTTAGTCGCGATTGCGAACGCACTTGCGATGGATGATATCCTGCCATACGGTGAAAACTTGGGGCGCTTGGGTGAGAGCGTCACGGTGGTTGTTGACCCTCTCTCTGACTCGATGAAAATTTCTTCCAACGCGTCTTCACGAGAGAACTCAGCATCGAAACCGCGGAAACGCATTCGTAATCCTTATTTGGATGCCGTCCTCGCGTCTGAAGGTGGAGCACAGGATGAGTATGATGATATGGCTGACTTCATTGTGTGCAAGCCAGGACGGGACTATCGCAACGTCTTGGGGCTCACGTAGGTTACGCTGTGTCGATAGATTGAGATCCTTGATCACATCACAAATATTTCTAATATTAGATCTAGTATTTAGGCTACGATTCAAACGTCTTACGCGACCGGTGCGCGCAAAGTAACATCTTCGTCGTTGGAAGTCGCAGGAAGAATGAAGGGCGTTGGTACAGACCAAGTCTGCGCATCGGCAGCCTTGGCGGAGGCAATCGGGCGAACACCATCCGCAGGAGACGCGAACGGCATACTAGCCAAGAAGCCTTGAAGTTGGGCTTCGATGCGAAGCTTCTCATGCAAGAGTTGTGTCTTCTCGAGCACAAGAGTCTCCTTCTCTGCAGCCAACGCAAAGTTGAGCTCCTCCTGGCGCTTCTTCTCACCTTGAACGCGTTCAATCATTTCCGACAGGCGAGCGTGTTCTTCTCTCAACCTCTTTATCTGACTCGTCGCCGCCACCACCACGGAGGCCTTGTCGGATTTCAACGCTGAACCCGGCTCGAGCACAGCGCTCAACTCATCAAACCGAGTGTTCAATGCGTCTCTTCTCAACTTCTCACGCTTACTCTTGCTCTTCTTCGCCCCCTCGCTCAACACATGTGATCGCACCGCGGTCTTGACCCCCTCACTCGGCTCTTGCTCTACGGAGCCCTCCGCCTTGCGCTTCTTCTCCGCCAACGTTGGCGCAGCTCCCAGGCCCTCTTGTGCGGAGAACAGGTCCAAATCTCCGAGCGACGCCGTGTCCGGCAGCTCTCCCTCTGGGAACGTGTCGAAGAACTCACTCAACCAATCGGTCGGGAGATCTCTCGTCGGAGAGTTCGCTCTCGCGGACATGTTCGCGCGATAAACGAGACTTTCCTGCCCTATTCGTCCGTTCGTGGGGTTTTCCCGCCCTGATACGGTCGACCGTGACGTGGGTGTTTCGAACCTTTCCGGCGATACGGACGCGCACGCGACCGTGTACTGACCGAAGTAAAGGTACAAACGCTCGAAAAATAAACTTTCGAGTCTATCCGCGGCGGCAACGCTCACGAGTCGCGCTCGTCGACGTCGGCGTCTGCGGAATCCTTCGTGCGCGTGCCCACCCTTGCGAGCAGCGATGGATTCGACGGATTCTAAATACTACTCTAAATAATTCTAATATATGTATGACAAGAGATATCACTATGCTACTTCTAAAACGGTCAATATATGTAAACATGGATTCGTATCGCGTCCAAAGCCTTCGCAAGTGTCTCAACTTTTTGCCTGCGAATCCTTGCCGTCCAGGTGCTTCTGCAAGTCAGAAAGGGACACCGTCGCCGAGCCACGAGCCATTGCAGCTTGCTGAGACGCATGGGCTCGCCATCCCGTCATGTAGAGGACTTCATACGTGGCTTCGATGCCCTGGTTGTCGCTATCTGACAGTGGAAAAGACTTCTCATACATGGTGGTCGCCGCGATGGCTGTGCCTCGCGGCAGGAAAGGACGACGGTTAATTCCCGCATTCGTTTCCGCCATTGTTCTGAGGTGATCGACGAGCTCTGTAGGGCTGGAATATCCCATGGTTACGATGTCAACATCGACAGCGGGAAGAGAGAGCTCGGCTTGGCCGAGCAAACTTCCACAGTCCCTGACGTGCGCCAACGGGGAAACTCGCGCGCTCACACCGCCTTCTTGCTCCGTCTCAGCTAGCGCGCACGCCACGCGGAGCTCTTGAAGAGTATTGCCGCCGAATATGCACGACAGAAAGAGTCCATCTGGGACGAGTGCGTTGCGAGCGCTGGACATTGCTCCCGGAAGATCGTTCACCCAGTGCATTCCTAAGCAACTCACAATCGCATCCACCGATTGCTCTTTGATTGGCAAGTTTTCTTCATCCCCTTGGACGTAAATTACCTCCACGCGGGTGCCATCGCTCCTCTGAGGTGTGTCTTTGACGCTACGCTGGACGAAGTCTAGCATATCCTTTGACAAGTCTACGACCACGATCGTCTCCACATCCTTCCGTTCGGCGAGCAATCGGCGCGTGATGGCTTCACAAGCGCCGCCGAGAACGACAATGCGCTTGAAATCTCTCTTTATATCCCGCAATCGATCCAACAATCTTCTCGCGAGCTCGTCTAGCAACGCATCCGGCGGTTGCTCTGGCCGAGTTTTCAGCGCCCGTTCCTGAAGGAAAGCCGCTCGATCTCGATGTGCTTTAACTAAATTCCGATCAAAAACCATCATCGCTCTCACCCTCTCCGCAATCTGTCCGTCTCTAAGCGCCTCACTGCGCGCATTCGCTCGCGCTTCGGCCCGTTTGACGTCCACAATGGAAGATGCGCTCGACGTTCCCGCGTCAACAGCGCCCCGTCTCCCCGTCGCTGTCGCCGCCATCGCGAACGACACCGACGGTAGAGACGATTGAGACGTGCGCGCAACGAACCATCCGTTCACCAGCGCTCGACCTCGACCTCGCATCGAGCCACCCGTCGTTGACTGACGAATGCCTGCTCGAGTGCTCGAGGGCGGCACAGGCCGAGGGTTTAGCCGTGCACTCGAGTGCGTCACACTCACCCGCACGAGGCGTCGTTTGATCCATCAGAGGCGCGAAAAACGCGCGTGAGAGTTTGAAGAGACATCCCTCATCGACTTGTCGGGTCGTTTGTTTAAGTCGCGCGACATTCTAGAGTCATGGGTGCAGATTGCATGGCTGGTGCGTGTCGCACCTGGGTGGACGATGAGTTGGACGCCATGGGAGAGGCTGGTGCGCACATTCCGAGACCGAGTGGATGCTGCGAGAAGGATATGCAGAAGCAGAGGGAAGCGGCGGCAATGCTGCGCGAGCTCAGTGAAGTAGATGCGAGTACGGCGCGGATGAAACTGGTCGCTGGCGTGGTGGGCGACGCCGAGGCGGCGGCGGCGGATGGATCCGACGACGACTGGGCAAACTCGGATTTTGAGGACGACGACGCGGAGCTTCGAGAGATTCAAGAGGCGAGACTTCGCGAACTCAAGGGGGCAGCGGCGAATGCAGCGGCTGAGGCGCGACGGGCTCGATACGTGGAATTGAAGGAGAGCGCTTTGGGTGAAGCGCTGCGCGCGAGCTCGCGCGTCGCGGTGCATGTGGTGCTCGAAGGCGCGGAGCAATGTGCTCGAATCGATGAGGTTTTTGACAATTTGGCTCCGGCTTTCCCAAAGACCAAGTTTGTGCGCATCTGTCCACGCGGGGACGCCGCCATTATGCGACAGTATCGCATCGCATCGCTTCCTGCTGTGCTTGTTTTCAGGCGCGGTCAACTGGCTGCCATGTCGTGCGCGCTCGACGATTTTGGAGGCGCCGATGACTTTGACGAAGAGCGCGTGACGCGTTGGTTGGCCAAACATAACGCTGTCCCGGGGCATCCTTTTGCGGAGGTTGGGAAAAAGGCTGATAGCGACGCATCCTCGGACGAAGGAAATGACAGTGATGGTGACGGCGAGTTGTTTGGAGTGAACAAACCGTGCGAGACGTGCGGCAGGACTTACCCACACAAGCACATTCGCGCTCTGCGTCATGGAGAGTCGATGCGTCAAGCGAGTGATTCAGATGATGACGACGACGATTATTGATATGTTCCGGATTTTAGCTATTGCAATGCTGTAGACTAGATAAAAATTGAAGCGCCTTTGATCCCGTTAATGTACGAGTTTGCCGGCATGGCTTTTTTCCCTGGCGGTTGCACTTCGAGAATTTCCAACCATTTTCCATCGATGCATGGGACGCGTAACATCTTTTTCGTCACTTCGACTTGGCCGTTCGCCGCCTTGGCATCGCCTTGGTCGGAGACTTTCGTCGTGATAATTTTCAAGGTGACTTCCTTTGCCTCATCTTCTCCGCTCGCCTTGACCTTGAGCGTCGCCTTGGTTCCCGGCCAGCCGGCGAACGCGCGTACCTTGTTGTGACACTCCACCGCGGATTGCTTACTAAAGTCTAACTCGCCTTCTTCGGGGCTAACCTTGGCGGCGTGGGTGAGCGTTTCTTCTCCCTGCGGAACGGCACGCGCCGCCGCGTCGCCAGCAAAGACGGATGGGAGCTCTTCCAACAGAGCCTGAACACCTGTTTCGAAGAGTTCCGTCAGCAACTCCGGCGCCTTCTCATCTCCATTGAGCGGTCGCTTCACTTGTCGCAGCACGGGACCGGCATCCATCTTAAGCACGGTGTAAGCAACTGACACGCCCGTCTCGCTCTGTCCGCTCTCGAGCGCCCGCTGCACCGGCGCCGCCCCGCGCCACTGCGGCAACAAGCTCGGATGAATGTTCAGCGTGCCCAATCGTGGAATATCTAAAAACTTTTGCGGCAAAAAGTTCCCATACGCCGCCGTGACGCACAAATCAACATCCATATCCCGAAGCGCGTCCAGAAACCACTCCTCGTTTGCCTTGACTGGACACAACACGCGTTCCTCTGCCACCCCTCGGCTCATCGCCAACTCGGCCACAGGCGAGGGCGCCGCCTCGCCGCTCTTCCTCCCTCTCCCTCTCGGTCTTCCCGGTTGCGAAACCACCGCACACACCTCGAACGCGGCGTCAGACGCCTCAGCCGCGTCCAAAATCTTTCCCAAGACGTCTGAAGCGCACTCTGGCGTTCCCAAAAAAACCACCCTCGGCCGTCTCCCGCTCGTTTCACCCGCCGCGTTCACCGCCATCGCCGTCGTCTTTCCAACCCCTCGCCTCTGTATCCTCTGGCGTCCATACCCGACGACTCTCGTCCTTTCCCGCGTATTCATCGTCGTCGTCGTCGACGCCAAGGCTGATGATGATGTGGACATCAAAGTCGTCGTCGTCGTCGTCGTCGTCCCACCGACACACAAAATCCTCCCGAGCGTCCCTCGCCCTCCCACCGCGGTTCGCCCTCCTCCCACCCTCGCCGTTCGCATCGCCGTTCGCACCGCCATCGCCATCGCCGTTCGCCCTTCGCCGTTCGCGTCGCGCGCGCCCAGAACCTCTCGCGAGTTGTGGCGACTCGAGACTTTGACGACGCCTCGTCCTCGGTCGACGACGAAAAGGTGGTGCATCCACCGACCTATTTCACCTCGCTAGCATCCTATTTATAGTCGATGCGAACAGCTCGCAGGCGTTCGTTCGTTCGTTCGTTCGTTCTCGTTCTCAAAGGCTGTAATCCAGGAATATGGCTGACTGGTCATTTCACCAAGTGGTCACTCCTTCACAGGAGTCCACTTGCTCTGTTGAATATTTTTTTTTTTCTTCCTGTTGCCAACTAGTCCCAAAAGATTTCACGGTTCCTGAACGGCTCGATCAGGACGAGGGCGAGGGCGGGCGTGGAAAACCGAGTCAGTGTGCCAGGGCGAACCGCAGGGCGCGACGCGGGACGCGAAGGGAGAGAGTGAGAGAGAGAGACGCGCGCGCGCGAACGGGCGATGTGGGCGTTCGGAGGATGCAGACGGGCGCTGAGGGAGTGCGCGAGCAGGGTACGTCTCGACGTCGGTGCGGCGGCGACGGCGGGTTCGACGATGGCCGCGGTGAGCGAGGGCAAAGGGGCGCTGCGGCGAGGAATCGCGACGACGTCTGCGGCGATGATTAAACCGCGACGAGGGGGAGACGGGAGCAAACTGAAACCGTACCCGCGCGGGGCGGAGGCGCCGCTGACGAGCTTTGAGGCTGGGGCGAAACAGGTTGGGTGGGGAAGCGCCGGGGGCGGCGCGGCGCCGTGGACGCCGACGAGGGAACTGAAGAAGAGAAAGTCGTATTTTAAGCGATGTGGGCACATTATGGAGACACTGGAGCGAGAACACATGAAGGAGTTGGCGACAAAGCGAGCTGTGGTGCCGTTTCGACCGGGTGATGTGGTCAAGCTGACGCTGGAGGTGCCGGAAAACAGGAGACGGACGCAGACGTTTACGGGGATTTGCATCGCAAAGAGACATCGGGGAATGGGATCTAGCTTTACCCTGCGATCGGCGATGGGTAACTTGGCTGTGGAGCGTTCGTTCCCTTTGTACTCACCGAATATCAAGGGGTTCGAAGTGCTCGAACGCCGCAAGGTTCGTCGCGCAAAGTTGTACTATCTGCGGGACAAGCCGTTGAGGTTCTCTCGCGTAGACTAGGCAAACGGTGTTCTCGGGGGTGAATTTAGTAGCAATGGAAATGTATTAGTCGATTACAACATATGCTTCAATTATGGCACGAATGAACGTCTCTTTCAACGTCTAATCAATCAACTGCGGCAATGAGAATCCGCTCCAACGAATCTTGTATCAATCTCAACTTTGCTTGTGTACATGCGGAGAGAAGGTGCTAAAAAAGTCACCCGGCGCGGGGTACGACCCTTGAGAGTTGTCATTCATGGAATGAAGCTGGCCCATTTTAGCACCAGCAGCGAGTCCAGCGGCATAAGAAGAAGCCGCAAGCGTTTGATAGTGTTGCATAGCAGCTCTTTGAGCTTGGGCAGCGGCAAGCATCTTCATCGTTTCAGAAACGCTTGCGCTTGGCTGAAGGATAGCGGCATTCCTTAAATTGGTCGGCTGTCCATTTACAGATGCAGCATTCGGCATGACGTTCTTCGGAGGAGGTTGGTAGGAGAACTCAACGCCTCGAATGTATTGGAGACGTTGAACAAACTCTCCACGACGCTTACCCTCGCAAAGTTCCTTATATCTTTCGACAGCTTCGTGAATGATGTTTGACGCCGCGACAACGGACTCGGCAGATCCTTGGATGCAAAACACGCGGCAAGGTCGGTGATAACCGCCAGCCTCGGGATGCTGCGTCCAAGACTGAATGCTCGATCCGGTGTGACGCATAATTTCGCGAATCGAAGCGCCGCTAGAGCCAATGACAAAGCCGGCAGCCAACAAAGTCACTCGGAGTTTGAGTCCGCCATTTTGCATTACCTCAATCGAAGCAACCTGCTGCTCTTCTTCCTCGACACCTTGACCGGCGCGACGAGGACCAGACGGCCCCTTTCGGAGCAGTTGTTCATCGTCTTGACTTATTCTTCCTCCACTCGAATGTATCGCCGGTGGCGACGTCGTCTTCATCGACGCAGCACTGTGATACGGTTGGAACGTTGTAGGAAAGTTTGTAAGGCCTCCCGGCGAGGGTCCCGTAGAAAACGCCGCAGCCGACGGGGAAGAAGAGTTAAACATCGAATGTATCGAGCTGTCTTGCAAGTAGCCGGAAGATATCTGCGTGTGAGAAGGGATGACCGCGGTTAGTCAATTCTGCGCAGCCATGGATTGCATATGAGCAAACAGTATCATAACACGAGGGTCCAGCGCTGGAGCCTTCGAGCGTCGCTCACGTACGTTTGTTTGCGCCGTTTGTTGTTCCATGAGCGCCGTGCTGAAGCCAAAGGGGTTGTAAGAATTTTCGATCGCACTAGAATCACCCATAAAATCGGTGAAGGCGCCACCTCCCTGACCCGGAGCGCTCATATTAGCCGTGGGCACGCGCTCACCAAAACGCGTGAAGGCAATCGTCGAGCTTTCGTCGTTGGCTTCGAGCACCTCTTTCGGCAACCACTGGGTCGGATCGTCGTAAACCGCAGGAAATGTTTGGTCTTCGTTCGATTCAGACATATCCACGTCGTGTGCGTCCGAGTCGTTCGCGTGAGTTCGACTAGATGACAGTTGTACGCGTTTTCTCCAAGAACGCGGGAGCCTCGGAGTTCGTAGATTCCGCCAAGCGCGTGCGAGCGCGAGTGCGGGAACTCGAGGACGATCGGTTGACGACGCGATAACAGTTCCAACCTATTCAACGCCCGGCCGCTGTGGCGGCGCGGTCGTTAACTGGGAAGGAGCAGGGGATTTCGCGTGCGACAGCGTCTGCCGCGTGCTTGCCTCGGAGGCGTGAACGATGCGCGGTCGGTCGGGGTACGACGCTTGATCGTCTCTAACTGTATACACATACATGTTACGCGGAGGGCGACCGGCGGACGGTCGGATGCACATTTTTGTTTGAGATCGAGAGTGTGTGGTTTGAATATGTACACAGAGGTCGTTGACCGGGTCAGAACGGCGACGGCGAAGACGGGACCGAAGCAGGATAGATGACAACTCGAATTGTGTTACAATACGTCGGTCTCACGACGCTGCTCGCTGCGAGCGAGAGATGGCGTCGCTCAACTTTGCCATGGCGGCGTTGAGGAGCTTTTTCTTTTCGGCGCGAAATCGAATGGCGAGACGATGTTGCGGTGTCGGTGCGGCGGCTATAAGGGATAAATCTTCGTCCAATTTCGTCGGGAAATTTCCAAGCGCGAGGGCCACGAGAGACATGGACGTACGCAGGGCTTTTATCTCTGTGTCCTTGGAGACGACGTCGGCGTCGAGCTCTCCGTACGGAGCGTCGGCGGCACGGGAAGCTTCACTCGGTGTGCGAGAGTACAACACTCTGAGTCCCGCGAGCGCCTTTTTATCAATCACTTGACCTGTCGCAAGAATGTTCAGTTCCACATTTGCGTCATCCACGAGTCCGATTCGCTGTAGCGCAGTCTTTTGCCAATCCGTCAGTGTCATCACAGAATCAGTCAACATTGCTTCTCCAGCGTTTGATTTTCCATCGTTCGCCGCCGCAGCCCCTATCGGTGCCGTTCCCAATCCACCTATTTCTCGAGCGAGCTCTATGAGCTTCAAATCCCACCTCAACTTGACCGTGTCGTGCGGATTGTCTTCGACGATGAAGCCGTAGTCGAGCAACAAGTCGTCGTTTGACAAGTTTCCATAACTCAGCTCGATAGGCTCACCAGGCCGAAGACCTCGTGTCGTGACGAGTTCAACTCCTCCGTCTGCACCACTCACCTCGGCTGAAGGCTGGAACGAGTGATTACAAATATCAATCACTGGGAGCATGGATGGAGTTTGCATGGGGCCGCGAACCTTGAACGCTCGGCTACTAGCGCACGCCGAGGCCCAACCTAACGCATTCGCATCGATAGTCATCTCCACGCGGCGGCGATGTGGATGTTCATCATCCACAAACCCTTCGCCGTCGTCGACGGTGATGGATTTTCCACCGAAAAACGAGACGAGAAACCGACAACGCTTGTTTATTTGCGCAACGAGCGGAGCGTATTGTATCTCACGAATCGCATCCGGTGGATAGAACATGGGCGAGCCCTCGTGCACGGACGGCAATAAATTGATGTACGGCGCGTACTTCGAGTGTTGACCCGCTACTCGCTCACGAAGTAATACCAAACCAACCTTTGAGCTCCACAGCTCGCTCGGAACTGACTCAACTACCCTCCTTAGCGGAGCGCTTACCTCTTCGTCGTCGCAGCTCATCATCAAAGACGACGGAAGGAATACTAACTTCTCTCCTTTTGATATGTTTTCGTCCGCTTCAAGCGCCCATCCCGCGTTCGGACGGTACACCATACGGACTTTCTCGTGAATCTTACCACCTTGTGCGGCAAACCAAGACCCAAATGTCGCCAACACGCTCGACTGAACGCGCGCCTTGGCATCTTCAGCCGCCTGCGCATCGTTTGCATTCGATGCGGACACCGATGTTGAGTTTGTGCGCGTCGTTATTATATTATCGCGCGTCCACCACGGTTTCGAGGCGCCGCCTGAGCCTTCGGTCCCCATGACGCCCGCTCGTCCGTCTCTCGAAGACTTGGTGCGGGGTTGTCGATCACTCGATCGAGAAACAACGCTTGAGAGAGGACGATGCGATAGAAAGCGTTCTTGTACAACCCTACGAAGAGTCTTTCGGGCGCACCCGAGCATTCACTCCACGTTGTGTTCTAAAGTAGAGGACGCACTGAGTGTGACTTTTTGTCACTTGTTTTTGCACTTTTTCTTTTTCACACATTTCTATCTACGCGCGCATCGACCCACTAACGCGCTTCGAGGGTAGATTCTGGCGAGTTTTCATAATGAGTATCGCAAAGTTTTCGAATTATGTCGGGGGGACATTTCAACCAAACTTTTGAAATGTCGCCTTCGTTCAAGGCTTCGTCGAATGCGCACAGGAACTTGTCGCAGTTCTCTCTCGCGGAAGCGAAAGCCTTCATCTGACGCTGTCTACGATTGTCTCCCGAAAGCGATGCTTTGCGCTTGAGTTTCGTCGACGCACTCGGACTCACCGTTTTGCGGAATGCTGGATTCTTCAGCACCGCGAGCAAAGCGTCCAGATGTCCGCGAACAAAAGATGTAGAGGTGACGTCCACAGCGTTATCCCACTCCGCAGCGTTATTGAACACAGTCATCGTCACGTGCGGAAATACGATGGATAGAAAATCTGGAGAGTCTCTGTCGTTTTCAGTCAGCACGACGTCGATCTCGCCCGCCTCAGAGTCTTCGCGTTCGGCTCCAATGTCGTCAAACCCAAACGACTTTACGATGCGAATCATCTTACCAGTCGTCATCTCGTACCAAACTCCATCCAATTCCACCTCCAACCGCGCATCATCCGAGCACCCGATCCCAGCCTCGCCGCCTCCGCTCCGACGATGCCGCGTTCTAAACTTAGCTCGTGCGCTCGCCGGATCCTTTTCGCCCTCTCTCCCTGTCGCAAACGTTAGGTGCTCCGCATCCTCCGCGAGCGCCCCGCGCATCCTCCGTACTCGCCCCTCACCGCTCCCGCTCTCCCCTCCGTCTCCACCACTCGCCACCTTTACCGTCGTCGTCGTCGTCGTCGTCGTCGTCGTCGTCGTCGTCGTCGTTCCGTATTGTTCGCTCTCCGAAAACGAAAACACCGCGTGTCCAGAGAAGACGGTTCGAGTCTGCATCATCATCAACTCCTCGTCCCCCGTTGTCGTTCGTCGCGCGAGCCATTCCTGGGCGTCAAAAAACGCGTGTCGATCACACATCCGTCGTCGTTCGCTATCTCGCGTTCCGTGGTGCGTCGTCGTCGTCGTCGTCGTCGTCGTCGCGTAATGAAATCGAAATCACACGCGCGCGCGCGGGCTCTGGCGGGGACGGGGGTGCCAAGTTTTGTTTCAAGTTTCAAACTAAAACTCATCGGCGTGGTTCCAACCCGGGCCGGGCCCTCGAGAGACGATCGAGGGCGCGCGCACTGTGCGACAGACACGCACGCGGAGCGCGACGCGTTGGACGCGGGCCCATTCGACGAGAAGACACACATGGTGGAGGTACGTCGCGACGAGAACGAGAGAAACGAGAGGAATGGACGCTGGGTGGGGTTTGCGTGCACGCGTCGTCAGCGGGTGCGCGCGATCCGTTCACGTTGTGGAAATCAAATCAGACTCGGGAATTCCTAGACTGACAAATGTTCGCGCGCTTCGTGTCGTTAAAATCGCGCAGTTGGACGTGGAGCTCCCGGCAGAGAGCGAAAGATTGCAAGAGGTGGTGCAAGAGTGGTTGGGGAAGAAGAGAACGGCTTCGGGGAAGGTTCAAGCGGTGTTGAGAATACTCGACCCGGGTCAGCTGAGGTGCGTGAGGATCGAGGCTTCGAGGCTTCGGGATGGTGGAGAGGCGTCGCGCGCTCGATTTTGAACGCGTAAACCGCGCGCGATGGGTGTCGGTACTGACTTTTTTCGATTTTATTTTCGCACGTCACAGCGTCGGCGCGCAAAAATACGCGAAACCGGACTGGAGAAAGGATGGTCCCCCGTCCATGTATCGCGCGCACTGGAGGCACCAGACGTGCCAGATTCTCGGCATTAAAGAGGCTGATATTCCGGAAAACGTCATCACGGAACTGAAGTGCTACCTCTGGCCGACGTCTCTAGAGACGAAGCGCGGAGACTACGAGGCGTGGGTGGTTAAGGTTCCGAAATTTGTGGGTAGAACGTTTCACGAGGCGGCGAACGACAAGAAGATTGGCAAGTTGCACGTCTACGTCGACCCGTTTCAGAAAGACGAGACAAAGTCGTTAACGCACAGCGCTTTAGAATTGACGGGTAAAGAAGCGTCAGAGGTACCGAAGCGTTACATTTTAGCCAACCAACCGAGCGATATGCCCATGCACGTCTTTCAAGACGTGCAGGACGCCACGACGAGCGAACACAAAATTGCGCTTGAAGGTAGAGTCAAATTCAAGTTAGATATGCGTCCTAGATCGATCGATGACGCCGATTACCATAGAGTTAGCAAACAGCGCATGGTTGAAGCGCAAACAAAGACGCGCATGACGCAAAGCTCGGCTGAGATGCGGTTTGTTCCCTTGCCAAAGGCTCGCAACTTGGTGCGCTTCACCGAGGCGCACATTGCGAGCAAGGCGGAAAAGAAGGAGCGGATGGAGAAGAAGGCGTTAGAGAACATGCTCTTTGGTCTGTACGAACGTCAACCGTACTGGAGCTTCAAGCAGCTTGTTTTAGAAACCAAGCAGCCGGCAGATTGGTTGAAGACGAACCTCGGAGAAATTGCCGTTCTCACTCGTAGAGGACCAAACATGGGCTTGTGGGGCTTGAAAGAAGAGTGGAAAAATCAATCCGCGAAGTAGAGCTGTTGAAATTTTACAAATCTAGACATCCTAATAATCGACTTACATTCATCATCCCTTCCGACGTATTCGCGAAGCTATGCCAGAATCGATGATGCAAAGAAAAAAGTCGTTGATGATTCGTCGCGTTGCATACATGGGAAAGCACGAGGTATCCGCCGCCGATGAATGCTCGATCACATGGACTTTCTGTCTTGGCTGACAAGGCATTCGTCGGGGTCGAATGCACGTCTTCAGGCCATGGTTCGAGGACGAACTCATCACGAATGGCGTCGTAAGTGGAACCATTGTAAACTACGGTTGGTGAGAAGGTGAGATTGAGTGCAAACGCTCGTTCGGCACGTACTCGAATGAGGATCTCTTGGTTTGGTAAATCATAAGAGCGCACTTGTGTCTCAACCTGTGCTGCTTTCTCATCGCAAATGTCTAAAGTAGGAGACGGTGTCCATGCATCCGCTCCATTCCACGCGTACGCCACAGGATGGCGAAGCAGACTTCTTCGACGAAAGTTGATCAGTGTCTCGTAATAGCGCAAAGATCCAATTATTTCTGAGACGGCTTTCTTCGAAGAATCAATCGCAGGAACGATCCGTAAAAGCTCGAGAAGACCAGAGTACGACTTGTCGTCTTCACTCAGTAGTTTTCGTACCTGATTCTCTTCAAGTAAGACTATTTGCCTGAGACGGTTTTTTGGTAGTCCAGAGCGCAAAATGTAATTCAAGTTTTCGACGTAACGTTTAAACATGTGCTTAGATCTGAAGAGGACTTTGTCAATGGCACCCTCAGCACAATAGAGCAGATCTGAATCGCCAATTGCATCAACGCCACCGTGGTGACAACTTTCGAATGAATCATCTGGATCCCAGATGAGGAGTTGATGTCGATGACGCCCATTGCTTGTTTCAGATGCGTAGAACCAAACTTCATCAACGTAATCCCCACTCTGCACCCATGTCATTAGTGCAAGCCAACGTAGATAGCCGTCGACATCTAATAATTCGTCTAGTTGATCGAAACATGCAGTGCCTGCATCAGAGCAATTTTCACTCGCCAGAACAATCCGCTCATATCTGACGCGTGCTGCAAGGATATTGCGGAACGATTTTGGATACGCGGAAACATCAGGTTCAGCCTTCGGATCTATAGTTCCTCGAGCTGGATCGAACCTACGACGTACGACATCCGCGATTGCAACATGCGTTCGTCTTAACGCAGCCTTAGGGTCATCCACGAGTAAGTATAATCCCTCCTCTTCCAGCGTTGATCCCTCTTCTTGCACTTTCAATCGGACAAAACGAAACGAGAGCGGAAACAATCCAAGTTCTGCGGCCATTGAGAAAACGAGAAACGTTTTCACATACCGGTCGTCGTAGCACAGACTGATGAGAAGAAATTGATCAGTCACAGTCCCAGGCATCAACCGCAGAGGACCGTTCTTGACAGAAACGGACAAGCTCTTGCGGCGTTCACAGTCTCGAAAAGAGGAGACACCGCGAAACCGTGCCTCTGCAGGAATGGGTGGCCCACCATCGAATCTGAGAGAGAGCGAAAATTTCTGTTTTGCGACAATCATGTCTTCATAAGATCCTCGGAGAAATGAACGACGTGATTCGAACGATTTCCGTTCCTCTGGGGTGAATTGAAGAATGATCTCTTCGGTGTATTTCTCCGCCATGCAATTCGTCGAAACTGGGAGATGGCGAATTGTATCCAGACTCGGTGAACGTACCCGACAGACCGTCCCGTTGATTGATAAAGCAAAAGTCGATCGAGAAATGGATGTGCAACATGAAGCGCGATGCAACTTCCTTCGTTGAATTTCCTCAACAATCGTTCTCACATTCTGTGTCGTATCCAGCCGGTACATGTGTGCGCTACCACTTCTCGGCGGCTCGAGGACATGATTGCTTTCGACGGGCTCCAAAGCCGGACCTCCTATTACGACGAATGATTTAGCGTCCTGGCTTTCTTCCCACGCGTCATCACCGTGAGTGAAAGCGTCCAATATACGGATTATTGCGGATGTGTGAACAACTTTGGATTCTCCAAAAGATTCATCGTTTGCGAGTTCCAAATCCAAGAGTTTGAGCGCGTGACGCTTGTTTGAGGTGGTGTCCACCAATAGCCGCGGAGGTAAAGTCGCGTACCATACCTGAACTTCAACTCTGTCGCGTTCGAAATCGACTGCTCGCAAAAATTCAATCGCATTCGTCAACTGGTGGGGTGCAATGGCGATGCAAATGCCGTGTCTCTTCACATCAACATTCGTCACTGCACACGCACCATACACCGATACTTCCACCTCTTCTGTACTCTCAATCAATATTTCAATCCCTCTCGGCCCGATTCGCGACACTTTGCGCACGATGGCGTCGCCGCATCGCGTCGCGTCATCAAGCGCTATGCCGCGCGCACAAAGTCCAATATTGGCCCAGCAAGACGCCAACGCGAGAACCATGACGATCGCGACGCTTCGACGCCCGCTCATGACACCGCGCCAGCGTCTTCTCTCCTTTTCTCTTCGCCAACGATGCACGAACGCCGCGCTTCGTCGCGTCATCGGACGTTCCGCGCGTGCGTTTCGCGCGCCTCCACGAGCCTCGGATTGCCGAACAAATCAAATCGTATTGTGACTCTGTTTTTCATACAGACAGAACTTAACGACCCACACGCGGGTGTTTAATGAATGGGCAAACGGTGCCGTCCACTACGTCATCGTGGCGATGCCTTTTTTTTGAGTAAATGACTCAAAAACGACGAGTTAAACCTCCTGGAAACACGACGCGCTTTTCGTTGCGATGCGATTGGCGCGCACAGGTGGGCCGGCGACGCGGCACAACTCGACGAGCCGACCGGTAGGGACGGATTGATCGATCGCGAGACGACGTGAATAAATTAATTTCGCGCACGCTTCGCTGAGGTATCGAGTTATCAAACCCCTCTCGCGCCGAGTAGAAGCGCGATGATGGCGCTCGCGATGGGAGCGTCCGCTGCCGGTGTGCAGCCCCGTGTGGGGGTGCGCGCCCGCGCGGTGAGCGGTAGACGCTCTACTGTGCGTGTCGCAGCCATGCAAAAAGTTTCCAGAGATTCTTTCGCCGTGAAGAGCGGTGTCGATGCGGTACGTGCGACGAAGGCGCCATAGTAGCTCGGGATTGCTCTCGCTGGGGGGTTAGGGCTTCTTTTCACCCACCTCTCGAGGCTCCCGCATGCGTGTAAATTTTTCTCGAATTATTACTCGCCGTTTCACAGGACGGGTACCTTTTGCGATGCGCCTGGCGCTCTCAGCCCCTCGACCCGATGACTGACGACCAACTTGTTTTTACGTAATCAGCCGCGTGCGGCGTGCTCGGTCAACCTTCGCAAGGCGTCCGCCTTGCCGAAGTGCACTTCCGTGCAACTTCCGGGACGTGCGACGACCGTGTGCTTGGCGGAGAAGGGCTCCGTGTACGGCGACTGGCCGCTGTACCAAGGTGGTGCCGTCGACAACACGCAGCTCTTGGAAGAACACGACGCTTGCGGTGTCGGTTTCATCGCTTCTTTGAAGGGTGAACGCACTCACAAGACTGTCGCGGACTCTCTCACGGCTGTTGGCTGCATGGAGCACCGTGGTGCTTGCTCTGCGGACAACGACTCTGGTGATGGCGTCGGCGTCATGACGCACATCCCGTGGAAGCTGTTGGGCAAGTGGTGCGATGCCAACGGTATCAGTGGATTCGCTGAAGGGTCTTCTGCTGTCGGTCAGTGCATGTTGCCGACTGATGCGTCCAAGGCTGCTGAAGCGAAGAAGATTCTCGAAGCGAGCTGCGTCGCTGAAGGTCTCAAGGTGCTCGGCTGGCGTGAGGTTCCAGTGGACAACTCTGTCGTCGGTCCGCTCGCGAAGATGACGTGCCCGAAGATGGAGCAAATTCTCGTCGATGGTTCCGGCATGGACCGTGAAGAGCTTGAACGCAAGTTGTTCATCGCGAGAAAGACGTGCGAGAAGACTGCCAATGTTGACGCCGAGCTCGCCGAAAGCTTCTACATTTGTACTTTGAGCTCTCGCACTATCGTGTACAAGGGTATGCTTCGCTCCGCCGTCCTTGGCAAGTACTACAAGGATCTTGAAGATCCGGACTACGAGTCCCAGTTCTCCATTTATCACCGTCGTTTCTCCACGAACACGACCCCGAAGTGGCCGCTTTCCCAGCCGATGCGCTTCTTGGGTCACAACGGTGAGATCAACACCTTGCAAGGTAACCTGAACTGGATGGCTTCCAAGGAAGCCGACATGGAGAACCCGGTGTGGGGTGGTCGCGAACCGGACTTCCGTCCGATTTGTAACCCGGCAGCGTCTGACTCTGCCAACCTTGACAGAGTTGCGGAACTTCTTGTCCGCACCGGCCGCGCTCCGGATGAGACTATGATGCTTCTCGTCCCGGAAGCTCACCGTAACCACCCAGAACTTGATGCGACTTTCCCGGAAGTCCACGAGTTCTACGATTACTACGCAGGTATGCAAGAAGCGTGGGATGGTCCGGCTCTTCTCGTCTTCTCTGACGGTAAGCAGCTTGGTGCCCGTCTCGACCGTAACGGTTTGCGTCCGGCTCGCTTCTGGAGAACCTCGGATGATTACATCTACGTCGCGTCTGAAGTTGGTGTCCTCGGAGATGTCATGAGCAACGCCGCCAACGTCACCGCGAAGGGTCGCCTCGGTCCGGGTATGATGATCTTGGCTGATTTGGAGACCGGTGAGTTCAAGGAGAACACGGAGATTGCGAAGGATGTCGCTGGCCGTCGCCCGTATGGCGACTGGATGAAGAGCATTGACACCGTTTCTGGCGTTGCGCCAGTGTCGGACACGCAGCTCGATCCGATCCAGCTCATCGAATCCCAAGCGCGCGCTGGTTACGCCGCAGAAGATATTACCATGATTATCGAATCGATGGCTGCTGACGCCATCGAACCGACTTGGTCCATGGGTGATGACACTCCGATGCCGGTTTTGTCTGGTCGTCCGCGCATGCTTTATGACTACTTCAAGCAACGATTCGCTCAAGTCACCAACCCGGCTATTGACCCGCTTCGCGAAGGCCTCGTCATGTCTTTGGAGATGACACTTGGTGCCAAGGGTAACTTGCTTGACACTCAAGGCAAGGAAACCCCGCCGGTTCGCCTCGAATCTCCGGTCATCTTTGACTCGGAGTTGGAGCACATCAAGAACCACCCGAAGCTCAAGACCGCTACCGTCCCAGCCCGTTATGCGTCCGGTGGCGCCGCAGGTGCTCTCAAGGCTGGCCTTGACAAGATGTGTGAGGAAGCAGCTGCCGCCATCCGCGCTGGCAGCCAGTGTGTTGTGATCACGGACCGCCCGGATCAAGGTCCGGACTCGCCGGCGATTCCGTCGCTCCTTGCGGTCGGTACCTTGCACCACTACTTGATCGCGCAAGGTCTCCGTTCTCGCGCCTCGATTGTCGTTGAATCCGCTTCCGCGTTCAGCACTCACCACATGGCGATGTTGATTGGCTATGGCGCTCACGCCATCTGCCCGTGGTTGGCTTTGGAAACTTGCCGATCCTGGAGAAAGTCTCCGAAGATCGAAGCCGCTATTCAACGTGGTAAGATGGGTGAAATCTCTGTTGAGGGCGTGCAAAACAACTTCAAGGCGGCGCTCAACAAGGGTCTCAAGAAGATTCTTTCCAAGATGGGTATTTCTATGATCACCTCTTACCAAGGTGCTCAAATTTTCGAATGCTACGGTCTTGGTCCGGAAGTCATCAACACTGCGTTCAAGGGCACCGTGTCTCGCATCGGTGGTCTCACGTTGGACGAGGTTGCCGGTGAAACGCACATGTTCATTCAATCTGCATTCCCGGGTGAAGCTGAAGAAATGGCCAAGGTTGAAGCTCGTGGTATGTTCCAAGTCAAGCCGGGACTTGAGTACCACGGTAACAACCAAGAAATGTCCAAGCTTCTCCACAAGGCTGTCGGCCTCGGTGGCGATGAAAAGAACGACGAATTCTGGTCTGCTTACCAAGCACACCGCAACGACCGTCCGTTCACGTGCTTGAGAGATCAACTTGAAATCAAGTCTGATCGCCAGCCGATCTCCATTGATGAAGTCGAGTCGGTGGCCGACATCTGCACTCGCTTCTGCACGGGTGGTATGTCTCTTGGTGCCATTTCTCAAGAATGCCACGAGTCCATTGCCATCGCGATGAACCGCATCGGCGGTAAGTCCAACTCTGGTGAAGGCGGTGAAGATCCGAAGCGTTTCGAACAAATCAAGGATGCCAAGGACGGTAAGTCTGACACTTTCCCGTACCTCAGAGGTTTGGAGAACGGTGATGTCGCGTCGTCTGCTATCAAGCAAGTCGCGTCCGGCCGCTTCGGTGTCACCACGTCCTTCTTGATGTCTGCCAACCAAACTGAAATTAAGGTTGCCCAAGGCGCCAAGCCGGGTGAAGGTGGCCAGTTGCCGGGTAAGAAGGTGTCTCCGTACATCGCCTGGCTTCGCCGATCCAAGGCGGGTGTTCCGCTTATTTCTCCGCCGCCGCACCACGACATCTACTCCATTGAGGATCTTGCCCAGCTCATCTATGACTTACACATGGTGAACAAGGACTCTAAGGTGTCTGTGAAGCTCGTGTCTCAAGCCGGCATCGGTACGGTCGCGTCCGGTGTTGCGAAGGCAAACGCCGACATCATCCAAATTTCTGGTGGTGACGGTGGTACGGGTGCTTCTCCGCTTTCCTCCATCAAGCACTGCGGTGGTCCGCTCGAAATGGGTCTCGTCGAGTCTCACAGAACTCTCGTCGAAAACGGCCTTCGTGAGCGCGTCGTCCTTCGTGCTGATGGTGGATGCCGCTCTGGTCTTGACGTCATCCAAACTGCGCTCATGGGCGCGGACGAGTACGGCTTCGGTACTGTCGCTATGATTGCCACCGGTTGCGTGATGGCTCGCATCTGCCACACGAACAACTGCCCGGTTGGCGTCGCGTCCCAACGTGAAGAACTCCGCGCTCGCTTCCCGGGGGCCCCGAGCGACCTCGTCAACTTCTTCATGTATGCCGCGCAAGAAGTTCGCGAGATCCTCGCGCAAATGGGCTACCGCTCTCTCGACGAGATTATCGGCCGCAACGACTTGCTCTCCCAAGTTGACTCGGCTCCGTCTAAGACAAAGTCTCTTGATCTTTCCTTCCTCACCACTTCGTCTGGTGAAGCTGGTGCATCCTCTGATCGTATCGCGCAGCCGACGCACAACGACGGCTACGTTCTTGATGACAAGATCCTCGAGGATGCGGAAGTGATCAAGTGCATCGAGTCCGAAGGCACGTACACGAAAAAGGTTGAGATCATCAACACTGATCGTTGCGCGACAGCTCGCGTCGCCGGTCAAATTGCCAAGAAGTACGGCGACAACGGCTTTGCTGGTTCCCTCACCCTAGACATCGAGGGCTCCAGTGGTCAATCGTTCGGCGCCTTCGTTGTCGGTGGCATGAAGGTTAGATTGGTCGGTGAAGCGAACGATTACGTCGCTAAGAGCATGAGCGGTGGTGAAATTGCCATCATGCCACCGGCTAACTCTCCGTTCGCGCCGGAGGGTGCGAGCATCGCGGGCAACGCGTGCTTGTACGGTGCGACTGGTGGCCAAGTATTCATTAACGGTCGTGCTGGCGAACGTTTCGCCGTCCGTAACTCGCTCGGTGAAGCAGTTGTCGAAGGCACGGGCGATCACTGCTGCGAGTACATGACTGGTGGTTGTGTCGTCGCCCTCGGTAAGGTCGGCCGCAACGTGGGTGCGGGTATGACGGGTGGTCTTGGTTACTTCCTCGACGAGGATGGATCTTTCCAATCCAAGGTGAACGGTGAGATTGTCATCATGCAACGTGTTATCACCCCGGCTGGTGAAGCCCAACTCAAGGGTCTCATCACTGCGCACGCTGAGAAGACTGGCTCTCCGAAGGCGAAGGCGATTCTTGCGGACTGGGCGAATTACCTTCCGAAGTTCTGGCAGCTAGTGCCGCCGTCCGAAGCGAACACGCCGGAGGCAACGAACGATGCCACTGCTCCGGATGCTGTCGCCAAGACTGCTTAAATGCATTTACACGAATTGGATTAATCTTAGCGGAAGCGTGCAGTAGAACGTAAAATCTTTGAAACATAAATTTATCAATTTTCATTTCAGGCAAATGGCGTCGCTGAACATTTCATTACATCGTAAATTGTTTACACGTGAGGACGTTTCGTATTAGTTTCCCTTCCACTCGGCTGCAACCTTTTGCAAGTCGTTCCACAAGTTGGATTCGACAGCAATGCTGCCCTTGGCGATGACAGCCGCGGCGATGGCGTCGCCGCGTTCACCCGGGATGGTGATTTGTTCCACACCCGGTTGCTTCGGGGCATTGCGGACGCGGTTGATGACGTGTGCAGCGTTCGCTTCGAAATCTGCTTGACCGAGCATCTTCGGATCGAGCACCATGATCAAGTTACCCCAGTTCTTCGTCGTCAGCTTGTCTTGGATGGCGGCGCCGACGAGAGGTCCGGCGAGAAGCTCAACCATCAACGCCAAGTTGCTGCTCTTGTAGCCGCCATCAAAGGTGCGAATGGCGCCTCCATCGATGACCGCGTTTGGATCTGTCGTCGGAACACCATCCTTGTCTTGCGCGGCGCCTTCCGGGAGTTGCTTGCCGGCGGTGCGCGCTTCGAGAACGCCGAACCAGCTGTACGCGCTCGTAGCCATGTCGAGAACCGTCGAGCCTTCGGAAGACGGAATACCGATGCCGATCGGGTTCGTACCAAAGATAGCCTTGGAGCTACCCGCCGGGGCAACGAATTCCGGGCTTTGCGCGAGGCAGATCGCAATCATGCCCTCATCCGCGACCGTCTTGCAGTAATAACCGAGCGCCCCCGTGGACGTGGAGGTGTTGCACGTACCGCAAATGCCAAAGCCGTGCTCCTTTGCCTTCTCCTTGGCAATGCGCGTAGCCTCGGCGAGAACCAACATCCCTTGCTGCTTTTTACCATCAATAGCCGCGCTAAGCTTGGTCTCGTGCGTAATTTCCATCGGTTTCGCGTCATCAGCCACCGCGAGACCGTTCGTCGTAATCTTGATGATGCCTTGGTTGTTACCGCGAAGCTGCGCGTACAACAACACGTCGAGAATGACGGCGGCATCCGATTCCGAATACCCGATCGCGCGAAGCGCATCATTCGTCGTCTTCTTCAACACATCGATGTCGACGTTCGTCGTCCCCGGCGGGGCGTCCGTCGCAATCGCACCGACGCGAGACCCCACGCGTCGATTCGGCACCTTGATCTTCCCAGCCCCTCCTCTCTTACCGGTCACCGCCTTCACGAGGGTGGAAGTCATCACCGGCGAAGCGGTCGTCATCGTCATCATCTCTCTCAAAGTAATGCGGAGCGCTAAAAAAGTTTCGTCTCGGGACGCGTCACACCTCACTCGCGTGCGTGCGTGCGAAGCGACGTTATGGCGTCGACGAACTGGATAAGAAACACAAAGTCAATCAAATCAATTCAATCCCACAAGGCTCCCTCCTTCCTCTGAGATGGCCTGTTTTCATACTTTAATTATTTTAAGACTATATGTTACAGTGAGGTGAATCGTCACCCGAACGCAAGGGTGGGTCCCTCCCTCTTCTCGATGGGTGGGTTGTTTTTTCCATCCCACCTCGCCGTGGTTTTCGACGACCCCTCCCTCTCGTTTGTTTTTCTTTTTTCTTTTTTCTTTTTTTTCAATCCTCGCCGTTTTTAATTTTAATTCCCGTCGTGGGGCCCTCGAACCGTCGTCGCGCGGGCGGGGCCTTTGCCCGACGATTCGTCATCTTTTTTTCTTCTTTTTGCAGTTTTCGCGTCGAGAGGGGGCTCACCAGAGGTTGGAGTCGTTCGACGAAGGGAGTCACCGTTAGACTGCGCGGTTTCGATTTTGTTCTCTTCTCTCTTTTCAGTGTTACATGATGACGACGGATGGATGGAAAAAACGAGGGGTTCGCGCGCTCTCGCGGCTACGCGGCTGTCTTCTCAGTAAGTCGAATCGATCAATCGACCAACCATCAATCATCCTCGGTCCGATACGAAACCGCGGCGTCGACCGAGTGCACCTTGGTGGAAAACGATCTCAATTTCATCTCCACCCCGTCGCGAACAAACTTTGGATCGGATTCCTCGCACGCCTCCGGCGTCGCGCTATCCGCCGCCGTGTACGCCAAGAGCTCGAACGCGCACTCGCCCTCCAACAGCGGCAAAAACGTCACCGACGCCGTGATCTGCCGAATGATCGCCTGAATCTCCCCCATGATTTCCTTTTCCGATTTCTCGCGCCCCCCGCCCCCTGCGTCTTCCGCCGTGATCTCCTTATCCGTCTCCACGTCAAACGTCCATCGCTCCAACGTCTCCTTGGTTTGAACGCTCGCCAGCACGAGCACCAACTTTTTCAAATCCTTCTTCATCAACCACGCGTGCGTTTGCTCCAAAACCTCCACGAGGTAATCCCGCAGTCTCGGTTCCGTCGTCACCATCACCCCGATGCCGTATTTCTGTTTCCGTTCAAACTCTTCCGGCGGGTACACCCCGCGCTGGTACAGAATGGTATTCACGGCGTACCCGAAAAACTCGGTGACGAGTTCGGTCGATCCTCTCAGCGTGATGGCGTTTCGCCCACGCGTCGTCGTTTCCGTCATCGCAATCGTCGGAATCGTCGTCGTCGGTTCGCGTCTTCCGTGAGGTTGCTCACCGACCGAGCGAGCGCGCGCGTGACTGACTGACTGACACTCCGCCCGCGCGTCCACCTCCTAATCGACACTGTTCGACGACTCTGGCCCCGGCCCGATGGAACCCGTCGGGGCGCTCGGCCGATCGCCTCTCGCGTCCGCGTCCGCGTCCGCGTCTCGCGGCGGAGACCGTCGTCGTCGTCGTCGTCGTCGTTCGGGGGGTGACGCGGCGCGCGCGGGAGGAAGCCGACGCGCCGTCGTTTCGAGGTTCAAAGTGCGAGGGACGAGCGACGCGCCGAGCGGACCGGCGGGACGAACGCGGTTCGGCGACGGTGAAGGAGACGTCCCGGGATGGTCGTGGAGAATGGAGGCGTTGGCGACGTGCGTGACGCGCGGGTACGAGGACGACGAGGACGCGGACGAAGAGCGACTCGTCGTCGCCGACGTCTGTTGCGGACACGCGTTGCTCGGTTTAGGATTGGTAACGTCGGCGAAGAAGTGCGTGGGGAGAGTGATTAGTGTGGATAGGTCTGAGCTTGAACTCGTCGTGGCGAGGCAAAACGTCGAGCGGTGCGTCGGGGAATCGGGGGCGGTTACGTTGAGGCTGGGGGACGGGTTCGCGCCGGTGGACGCGGAACGCGTCGACGTCGCCGTCGTCGCGGGGGTCGGTGCGAATACGATGATTCGGATTCTCACGGAGGGTGGGCTGGGGTTGGATGGGAAGAGAACAGACGTGCGGCGGTTGGTGTTGAATCCGCCGGCGAAGGATGCGGCGACGATGCGTCGGTGGTGCGCGTCAAACGGGTGGACGATTTGCGACGAGAGGCTCGTCGTGGAAAATCAGACGATGCACTTGGTGCTCTCTCTCGAGCGCGGAGAGGCGCACGCGTTGGGATTGCGAGACGAAATAATCGGGCCGATTATTGGTGAGCAAATCGGGAGCTCACTCACGACGCTGTACGTGAAGAAGCGTCTCGAATGGGTGCGAGAGGTTCGAAGGCAGAGCGCCCAAAATTTGTCGAGACTACGACGCGGCGACGTAAGGGTTGAGACGGAAAAGCTCACCAATCTCGAGAGTGAGATTGCGCGATTCGACGAGATGGAGGCGGTGCTTCTCGAAGCGATTGGATTGGATATGGAGGAGCAAAAACGACGCGTGGAGGAACAGATGAAGGAGCAAATCGCTCGCGGATTTGAAGGCTTTGTCGCCCCGGGCGAGGAATTGAAGCCGGGAGAGCTCAAGTTTAAGACGGTCGATCCGGGTGAGTCTGACGGGCGTCTGGGATACTGTCGCGAGTTTTTGAGCGAATTAGAAGCTGGCGAGCTTTTGACTCGACTGATTTCTTCTCCTCCGGTCGATTGGGCGCAGAGAAGCATTGTGGTGTGGCAGCCGGAAGAAAACACGACAAAGGAAGTAGTCCAACCCAGGCTGGTTTCGTGGGCGGGTGACATCCCTTACAAGTACAGCGGTCAGACGCTCGAACCGGTGGCTGTTCCAGATGTCTTACGTGAACTCATGGATAGAGTCTCCAAAGCGACTGGCGCTGAGTACAACCATGTCCTTCTCAATAGATACCGAGACGGTTACGATTCAATGGCGTATCACGCCGACGACGAACCCGAACTCGGTAGAAATGCCAATATTGCCGCAATCAGCCTCGGGCACACGCGACGTTTTGACGTTCAGCTCAAATCAAAGACAAAGGCGAAGACGTCCATCTTCCTCGAGAACGGCTCTCTCATGGTGATGGATGGCGCTTTGCAACACACGCACTATCATGGCGTTCCAAAAAATCACACACCCGTCAAGGGTGAGCGAATCAACATCACCTTTAGATTGCTTCGAGGTCCTCCTGGCTGGCGCGAGGAATCGTCTCAGGATTGAGCTAGTGACATACCGGTAGTTATTAATATTTTTTTCTTCTTGTACAGTAGTGAGTAGAAGATTTGTTACATCTTTGTTACAAACTAATTCGCCGCCGTCGTTACGCTTGTCCAGCTGTTTTACAACAACGCGTGCGTGATACTACTAGTATCGCTGTGGCACTATACAAGTACAACACTCTCAGAATACATCGTGATTTCTCGACGGTCCGCCGAGTGGGGATTGATCCATGGCTAAACGCAGATTGACCGAGAGGGAATAGTTCTGGCGCTGAGCCGCTTGGAGTTGTTCGTCGTACTGCGCCACCGTCGCCTCGAGTTCGCGTACGCGCGCCTGAAGAGGCGCCAAGTCTTGCATTCTCGAGTTTTGAATCGCAACTGCTCGCTTGAGAAGGGCGTTTTCACGCTTCATCTTCATGATTTTGCTATAGTCGCTAAACTCTGCGCATCTCTGGCGCACCGCGCCTTCAAAAGTCTGAAGCACTCGAGAGGCGCGGTTTTGCGCATCCGCCATATCTACGGACGCTCCCATCTCGTTTACAATCGCATTCACCCACTCCACCGTCAATACCGGGGCGGAAGACGTCGCCTCCCGCTCGCTTCGCGCCTTGGATGCCCCGGACTGGTCTCCCGCAACCGTTCCCCCGGCGCTATTTGCCTCGGAAACCGCCGGCTCGCTAAAGTCTCCCACCGAGCACTGCGCCGTCTGCTCCACCATCTTCACGCTCGCCAGCTTTGCGATCGCGTCATCGATATCCACGCAATTATCCAAAGTCTCCCGCACCAACGGTTCCATCTCTGGCGGCAATAAATCGATAAACCTCGCGATATCCCTCGCTTGCGTCTCGCTCAAGTCAAACCCGCGAAAGTCAATCAGCCGTCTCGCGATTGAATCCCCGCTCGCGTCCTGCGTCCTCGTTCTCCGCGATTTATAAAGCGCGCTCCCTCCACCGCAAGACGTCGTCGTCGTCGGCGTCGTCGTCGTCGTCCCCGTTCCCGCCCCACCGACCCGTCCGTCACCGCCGACGTCCCGTTCCCCGCCGCAGCTCGTCTCACCCTCCGCCCCGTTGGTATCTCTCGTCGAGCAGTTTGACACGGTCGCCCCGGCGATGCCTCGTCCGCGTTTCCGTCCGTTCCCCGCCGTCGCCGTCCCGCGTTCGATCCCATCGCTCGACGTCGTCTGCGGCGCCACCGTCGCCGTCATCGCCGCCGTCGTCGTTCTCTGTCGTCGTCTGCGGCGCCATCGTCGTCGTCGAGCAAACCAAAGGCGCGCGGGACGACGACAGAGAACGACGACGGAGTGCCCGGTGCTGACACTGCGCCGAGTACGTGTACTTGTATTGTACTTGTACTTGTATTGTACGTGCCTGTAGGTACTATCTTGGATGATTTAAACCCATGAAAGGATAGATAGATATATCGTGTACCCTCTTATCCCGTACTCAGAGGTACCGAAGACCCATCAAACAAACAAACATTCATCGTCTCTCGGGCTCTCATCACGAGAACCCGTCGACGAGGACGACGGCGACTCGACGTCACTTTCCGAACCGAGGAGGATGTACGCGACGACGAGAACGACCACGACGACGACCGCGGTGTCGGCGACGCGCGCGGTTTCCCACAAGGTGCGTCGGTTTTTTTTAGCTTTTAGCGCTAGGTTTAGTGTTCTCCCGACGACGCGGTTCTCCACGCGACGACGCGGAAGACGACGCATCGCGCGGGACGAGCGAGCTTCGCGCGAGGCGCGGAGGCGATGGCGCGGAGGCGGTGGCGACGTCGACGCTCGAGGGCGACGAGTGAGGGCGACGAGTGTAAAAAAACATTTCGTTTCGTCGCGTCGACGGCGTCGTCCGAGACGGCGTCCCGCGTCGGGGTCGTCGGGTGGGCGCGGCGCGGGCGAGGAGGGGTGGTGCAAAACCCTGCTCGGGAAGAGGGTGGGCTCGGCTGGGGCTGGGTCCGGACGACGAGGGCGAGCGAGGGCGACGACAAGGGCGACGACGAGGGCGACGACGAGGGCGACGAGTGAACGAGAGTGACTGACTGTGATGTGCTTTGTGCGCGCGATTACGTGATGCAGACCCGCCGATCTGTTGCCGTGTGCGCGAAGAAGGGCGGCGGCGCGGAGCAACCGCAATGGTTTGAAGAAGCGAAGGTTTTCTGCAACGGGGAGGAAGTGATGACTGTGGGCGGCACGCAGGCTGAGTACGTCGTCGACATCTGGAGCGGCAACCACCCGTTCTTCCAAGGACGATCCTCCGCCATCATGACGGACGCCGGTCAAGTGAGCCGCTTCGCCAACCGCTTCGGTGACCTCGGTGACCTCTCCGCCGTCGAAACCATGGATACGCCGGCGAAGGAGGAGGACAAGTAAGCGTGAGAGAGAGACTCGTCTCGCTCCCTCGTCCCAAAGCCTCTTGTCGAAACCATACCAAAAAACAACACTTAGCTCGCTACGAATTACTTATTCTAATAGGATTTCATGATTATTTCATCGGTTAACATACTTAAATCGCCATGTCCTTGACGCCGGCGGCGGCCGAGTCGACTTCGTCGGGCTTCATCGCCGGGAAGAGCAACACCTCCTTGATGTTGTTCTTGTCGGAGAGAAGCATGGTGAGTCGATCGACACCCAAGCCCCAGCCACCGGTCGGCGGCAAGCCGTACTCCAAAGATTGCACGAACGTCTCGTCAATCAACATCGCCTCGTCGTCTCCGCTAGATTTCGCCTTGGCTTGCTCCTCGAAGCGCTCGCGTTGGTCGAGCGGATCGTTCAACTCGGTGTACGCGTTGCAAAGCTCCTTGGTGTTGACGAAAAGCTCGAAACGTTCCGTCATACCCGGCACACTGCGGTGGTACTTGGCGAGCGGAGACATAATTTGCGGGTGGTCGCAGATGAAACCCGGGTTGACGAGCTGAGATTCCAAGTACTCGCCGACGAGTTCGTCCAACATGCGCGCAGTGGTGAACGGCGGCGACATTTCAATACCCAAGTCGGTGATCAACTTTTTGAGGAAGTCTTCGTTTTCTTGGGAGGAGAAATCGGTGGACGGGAACTTGATGTTCAACGCCTCTTCAAGGCCAGAAACCATAGAGATGCGGCGGAACGGCGGCGTAAAATCAATCTCAATCGGCGGCTCCTCAGGACCCTTGGCGTGGTACTGAATCTTGTACGAACCCTTGATGGCGTAAACCATGCCAGAAATCATCTGTTCAGTCATGTCCATCAGGTCGTTGTAGTCGGCGTACGCTTGGTAGAACTCGCACGTGGTGAACTCCGGGTTGTGGGTCATGTCGATGCCTTCGTTACGAAATTGACGACCGATTTCGTACACGCGCTCGAGACCGCCGACGACGAGCTGCTTGAGGTAGAGCTCCGGCGCGATGCGCATGTAGAGAGTCATGTTCAAGTCGTTGTGGTGAGTGATGAACGGACGAGCGGTGGCACCACCGGCAATCATGTTCATCATCGGCGTTTCGACCTCGAGGAAGTCGCGGTCGTCCAAGAACTTGCGCACGTAGCGGATAATGCTGGAGCGGATGTGGAACGTGTCGCGCACTTCGTTGTTCATCATCAAATCAAGGAAACGCATGCGGAAGCGCGTCTCGACGTCACGCAAACCAGAGAAACCCGGAAGCATCTTGAGGCACGGAGTCAAAATCTCAAACTCGCTCGGGAAGATTGACAATTCACCGCGCTTCGTCTTACCCGGAGTACCCTTGACGCCGACAATGTCGCCTCTACGCGTCGCCCCGTGCACCTTTGCAAAGTCATAGCCCGACGCAGATCCCTCATCCGCGGTGATTTGAATCTTAACACCGTCGGCAATGAGATCATAGAAGAAGAGCTTCTTACCGCTCGCCCGCTTGGACATGATACGACCCGCGACAGAGCAAACCTCGCCCTCCGCGCTCTCCCCATCCGCCAACGAAGAGTACTTGCCGATAAACTCCTTCACTCGAGTATCCACGTGATACTTGTGCGGGTACGGCGACTCACCCCGAGCCTTGGCCGCCAACACCTTATTAATTCGGTTCTGCGTGTACTGCGTCGGGTCCAAATCCGCCTCGTTCTCTTCCTCGCTCTTTTCTTTCGCCGGCGGCGCGTTCTTCGCCTTTTCCGCCTCCTTGGCCGCCTTCTTCTCTTCATTCAACTTTTGCTTCAAGCGCTTCTTGTATTCGCTGCTCCCCCGTTCGACGTCCTCGCGCGACGCTCCGTTCGTCAGTCACTCCATCCTTTCACACCGATCGAGCTCGTTCGGCGCATCGAGCGCGCATCACTCACTCAGACGCCGCTCGCGACGCCGACGCCGAGGTTCGTCTGATTAAAAAACGCGTCGAGCGCTTCATCGCGCGCCGCCGATGATGATGATGATTCGCGCGCGTTCTCGCCAGTCGTCTGTCGTCGCACCTCTTGGACATTGGTTCCCCGGGGAACTCGGGGAACTCCTTCAGTTCGGGTTGATCGCTCATCGTTCTCGTCGTCCGCGCGCGCGGCAGTCGTCGTCGTCTGTCGTCGTCGGATGGATGGATGGATGTGTGTTTGCAAACACATCCACTCATCCATCCATTCGAGGTTTTTTTTTGTTTTTTTTGAAAAACAAAACTCAAACGATCACCTGTGATGAGAGACTGGGACCTGGACTGGGACGAACGGAGGGACTCGGGGGAGGGACGACGGATGAGATGGGCGAAAAGTGCGGAAATACATTGAATGGATTGATGAAAACAAACGCAGACGGGATGGAAACGCCGTCGCTGGGGCGGACGGCGACGGGGAGCGACGCGAGGGAACGGCGCGGCGTCGCGCTCGTTAAAAAAAGTCGGGTTGGCCGGTGCTGGCGAGCGTTCTGTGCCACATGCGACCGTCTGGATCGACGAGTCTCTCGCGTTCAATCATGCGAGGGATTGGTAAAAATGCTGTGTGGGCGCTGACGCTGCCGATGGAGATGCCGGTGAAGCCGGCAAAGGCGCCGTGGACGGCGTTTTGGCCGAGGACGGTGCACATGATGGAATCGTGAGCGTTGGCGACGCAGCCTCGAACCATGTAGGTGGGATCGATGTACTTGACGTCGCACTTGAGCTCAGCCTTGAGCTGCTTGCAGAACCATTGACCGATATCGCCGAGCTTTGGATTGCCGCCGGCGTCGGTACCACTAGTGGTGACGTACTCTTGTCCCGCGCCCTCCGCGAGGACGACGACGGCGTGGCCCTGGGCGTCGAGGGTGTTGCGCACGTACTCAATGACGCCGTTCGGGCCGTGAGCCGCCCAATCGATCTCTGGTATGAGGCAACAGTCAACAAATCCGTTCGCCAAAGTGGCAAACATGGCGATGAAACCGCTCTGACGTCCCATGAGCTTGACGACGCCGACGCCTCTGTGCGCGCTCTGCGCCTCAATGGCGGCAGCCTGAATCGCCTTTTGAGCCTCTTCGACAGCCGTGTCGAAACCGAACGTCTTATCCAAGAGCAAAATATCGTTATCAATTGTCTTCGGCACGCCAACCACGGACACCTTGACGCCACGCTTGGCGCACTCGTCGCTAATCGCGTTGGCCCCGGCGTGCGTACCGTTGCCGCCAATGACGAAAACCATGTTGATGCCGTTGTCGATAATCGACTCGACAATCTTCTGGACGTCTCCACCCCCTCTCCCCGATCCGAGAACAGAACCACCAGTGTTATGAATATTTCTAACGTTCTTTCTATTGAGTTGCATGAACGGATCACCGGAAAAGAAGCCTTTAAATCCGTATCGAACGCCGCTGATCTTCTTCACTCCATAACCAACCTCGAGCGTGTTCACGATCGAACGAATCACATCATTGATCCCGGGACAGAGCCCACCGCAGGTGACGATCGCGGCGTGTACTTCTTCTGATTTAAAATACACCTCAGCCCGAGGACCAGCCCGAACGACCCACTCGGGAATGTAATCGCACCCTTGCGGATTGTACGCGTCCGCTGCCAGCGAGCACGTCTGCGATGGATCCGTCGCCGACCCGAACGCCACAGAATTGAGCAAAATCCGATCGCTATTGCTCACAAAGTTACTGTTAAACGTCAACGACGTTCTCGGTCCGACATTCAACGGACACGCGCTCTTCGTACAAAACGGGCTCGGTGACGGTTCCAGCGGAGCGTTACCCTTGTACACGTCTCTCAGATGCGTAATTTTCAAATCATTCGCCCCACCTACGCGCCAGGTGTAGAACGCATCATCCACCTCTTCATCTTCTTCATCCTCATTCGTTTCAGCCGTTCGAGACGTCTCACCCGAGCTCACGCGCGCGAACACGCCTTCAGAACGTTGTCGGTTGGGTCTTCTCACCGATCCTCGAGTCGTCGCTCTCGTCGTCGTCGTCGTCGCTCGACACGGCGTCGCCGTCGCGATGCGCACGCTCATCGAGCTCGTTCGGTATCGATACAATCTCTCTACGTCTCTAAAGCCCGCGTACGCACGCACGTTCGCGCGCGCGCGTGTGACAAAGAAGCAATCCAAAATCAGAAAACAAACGTGTTCCGTGGACACACTGTGCGTCATACACAGCGCGGCACTGGCACACTTTTAGCGTCAGTCTTTAACGACGACCCATCGCGCGCGCGGTCGCTCGACGATGTCGATGTCGATGTCGATGTCGATGGCTCGGACTCTCGCGTTGTCGTCGTCGTCGTCTAGGATGACGGCGTCGACGTCGAGGGTGACGACAACGAAGCGGCCATCGGGCGTAGGACGACGAGGACGGTTTCAGCCAGGACGACGAAGGCTGACGACGGCGTCGTCGTCGGCGACGATCACGATGGAGGAGATAGAGGCGGCAGCGAACGCGCGTGGGTTAACGCTCGAGTCGAAGAGATTTGGTCCGGCGTTTAAGATGATTGCGAGGAGGTTGCGACGGGACGAGGGCGACGCCGGCGGTTTGGCGAGAGAGTGGACGGACGACCCGGATGCGGACGAGGATATCGTGGCGACGCACGAGGGGTTCTTCGCGCCGCCGCCGTTCGGAATTTTACACATGGATAGTATGAGAGTGTATAATTCAAGGGTGACGACGGCTGAGAAGGATACGATGCGAAGCACGTTTGGGATAGCAATTTTGCTCGGAACCATGTCGCTTTTGGTGGCATCAGAAATGGGATGTAAAAAGTGTGAGCTCTTAGCCATCGATGACGGGAACGAGTACGCAGCCAAGTTAGTCAAGTACTACGGTCGGTTGGGCTTCGAGACGGTGCGCGTGGTGGGAGATAACGGGTTGAGAGACTTGCCAGATTTGTTGGTGTGGGGCGGTGTAGGAACGAGGATGAACGCACGCGTTGACGACTTGCTGGAGAAATGGGGCAACGTGCTAAGGAAATCGTTGCTATGATTTTGTTTGAATATTTATGATATAGACTACTAGCTAGTGGACTCCTCCCCACTCTCTCCCCGCTCTCTCCCCGCGCCGCACCTAATTTTTGTTATTTTTATTGGTTTGTTTGGCAGGTTTTGCGTTGAGAGACTCTTCATCGAAACCAATCTCGAGGTCGAATTCCTCGTCAGTCATTTTACCCTTTTTCCACTTTTTGAGAGCGCGATAATCGTCCTCCATCTCTTCGATATCGGCGCGTGACTCTTCCTTGCGCCGCTTGAACGCCGTCTGCCGCTTTTCCTTTTGCTCTGGTTTCTCCTTCTTCGGCTTCGGTTTGCTCTCCTCCAAAAGCTTCTGGGCGGCCGCAGCCTCCTGCTGCTCTTTGAGAGTCTTGAGGCGCTGCTTTTCGCGCGCCTTGTCGTGGAAGGCAACGGTGTCGGCGTCCACGGGAGACTCGTCGAAGCACTCCATGAACTTTTTCGGCGCCTTGCGAATTTCCTTCATCTTTGGAAGCCGAAGCAGACCCATGGCCATGGCGAGCGCTCCGTACTGCAGCTCCTTAAATCTAAAAATGAATCTACAGTGATGCTCCTTGTAACCTCTAATGAATGACACGTACGCTCGGACGCCCTTCTCCATGATTTCACGGTTCGTCTCGCTCGCCCTTCGTAAAGTTTTGTGAGTAGACTCAATCCCCTTCTTTTCCAATCGCTCCGCCTTCTCGAGCTTATCCACGATATCTGAATCTAATTCAACCTCATCATCGTCCCCTGCTGCATCGCCATTGTTCGTGGATGCCGACTCTGCATAGTATTCACGAGTACCCGCGGCGGGTTTGATTTCGACGCCGCGAATTCGTAAAAAGTCGACGTAGCTGGCTTCAGAATTGGGAGCCAAGAACACGATCGCGCTACCTTCACGACCCATTCGCGCCGTTCTCCCGACGCGGTGCACGAAAGCGGCCGGGTCCTGCGGCGGATCAAACTGGACGATCCAATCGACCCCCGGAATATCGAGTCCTCTGGCGGCAATATCCGTGCACATCAAAACTCCCGATTTTCCCTCTGTAAATCTCGTCAACGCACTCTCGCGAGCGCTCTGTTTCATTTTACCGTGAAGAACGATCGCATTCGATTCCGGCATCAATTCCTTGAGCGCAGACTCGTAAAAGTCAACGCATGCGCACGTCAAAAAGTAAACTATCACTTTGCAGTTTTCGTGCTTCTTCAGAAAGTTTACTAAATGCCACATTTTCGCATCCACGGGACAAATGCGGTACAAAAGTTGAAGCTGTGTCGGCAATTTTCCAGTCTTGTCTCCCGCAGCCTTCGCGGCGGCATTCAGAGCATCTCTAACGGTGACGCGCACCGGATTACGCAGACCGGCGCGAGCGAGCTCAGCCACCTCCTCCGTCTGCGTCGCGCTGAATAAGCCGGTTCGTCTCTGCTTTGGCAATTTAGCTATGATGTTGTTCAATGTCGCCATGAATCCCATTCCGAGCAATCGATCAGCTTCGTCCAAAATTAACAACTCGCACTTCTTGGCGTCGAGGTCTCTACTTCTCTGCATGACGTCCCAGAGTCTCCCAGGCGTCGCGATGAGCACCAAAGGCGACGTCGAAGCGAAATTGGAGACATCTTTACCGACATCCGTACCACCGACGAGGAGCATGGACAAATTCGCGGCGTGTTCATCGCTCTTTGCGAGCGTTTTAACGAAAGGAGCCGCCACTTCAAAGATTTGTTTCGCCAACTCTCTCGTCGGGCTCACGACGATCGCGCCGATTTGATGGCGCTTAAGGTCCTTTTTCACCCGCGCCAATATCTCAATCATCGGTAGCACGAACGCAAGCGTCTTTCCGCTTCCCGTGCACGCCTCGACAGCGACGTCCTTGTGCGTACAGAGCAATGGAATCGTCGCCGCTTGCACGGGCGTCGAACGCGTAAAGCCACGCTCGGCGAGAAGCGCAAGAGATTCTGCGCGCAACGCGGGCGCTATGGCATCGAAGGGTGGTCCCTCTGCCTTTGCGGCAGGGGCTGAGGCCATGGTTTCGGCCGGAAACCGACGCCACGCGACAAAGAATGCGGGCGGCTCGTGGCGGCTGAGCGCGAGCAAAGAAAGTGAAAAGTCTACTCAAACAAGGATGAATACAAGATGAAAAAGCTACTCCAAAGTGTGCTAAACGCGCCCGTTCGGAAAGAATTCGCGAACGACGGGGAAACTAAAGATATATACCGTCAAGTTCTCGGCGCGTGGGGGTTCCACGTGTTCCACTGTTCCGGTCGATTGGCGGCGGTTTGCTGCTCATCGCACGTCGCCGGAGCGCGGTCTACGATTTCTGCAGACGCCCGTTTGGTCGGCTCGTTCACAATCTCAGCTGCGGGATACGGCGGCTCTTTTTCGGCGAGACGTAAAATTATCATCAACGAGCCAGCGCCGGCTAGGATGGCAATGACAGCGCGAATGTCGCCGCCGCCTTGAAGCGCGCTGTAGCACGCGCACGACAAGAGCGTCGCTCTCAAAATCCAAGTCAACAGGTGAATACCCTCAATCTTTCCGACCCACTCGCGAAAAGACCTCGATCGCTGCCTCAGGTACACAGCCGCGACGCATCTCGTGATGCAATCTCCGAGCGTGAGCTCTCTGGGAATGATGGACAATCCGGTGAAGAGCACAAAGGCAAACGCGCCGCCGAGCCTCCACGTTGTCACGCCCATCCACGTGATGGCATCCATCCCGTTTGCGGGATTGGCATACTTTGGATCGGTCAAACGCAAAGCAGAAGACACACCGAGCAACCCGAGGGTGGCGGAAGAACTAAAAAACGCGTACGACGCGTACATGAGACACCCCACGGAGAGCGCGTCGTGAAACGCCGGATGAAACGGAATCGTCATCACCACCGGCGTCTTCAACGGACGAAACGCAATCAAAAACGCGTGCAACGTCGCCGCCGACAAGACATTATACACCAACCGCCCATACCTTCCGAAAATCCTATACAACCGCCTCGGCAACGCCAGAGAGTGCGGTAAAACGAAAATCAAACTCAGCGGCGCGTTGCGCGCCATAAACTCCATCGCGTCCTCCGCCGCCGCGTTCCCGGGCCATCCTTTCGCCGGTAGCCATCCACTCACCCCGGGCACCCGCTCCCCGAGGTGTGATATCCACGCCACCGTCCCGAGGAGCACCCAACACGCGTACCCGGCGCCTAAAACCGTCGCGGTTATATTTAGAAACCCGATAAAGACGCCTCCGCCTTCGCCTCCGTGTGACGTCGCGCGCGCGGTTCCACCCATCGCTCCACCCGTCGTCCACGGACGCCGACGCCGCGCCGCGCCTTTCCTCGCGCGCATCCGACCGACACCCACCCGCGCACCAACCCTGGTGGGCGTGAGGCTCTGTCGTTCGCCCCGGGCGGTCGGGAAAATAACTTTCACCTCACTCAACCCGACGGTACCTAACAACTTTAAAGCGCGCTCGCGGCGCCGCGACGGGAAGAGGGAGATAAAAGCTGAGCAGGGATCGAAACGCACGCTCGTTTGCCGAGAGGAAGCGAAATGCACGCTCGTCGCCGCCACTGTCCCGGGTAACTTGAAGTACGGGTCGACGGAACGGAAGGTGACGTGGTAACAAAAAGTGCCTCTTTTTGATCCACCCGAGCGGAGGACCGATCGACGGACGGGGCGCGGCGAGACGCTGTGGCCTAGAGCGGGACCGTGTGTGTAAACAGTGAGGGATGTGATAAAAAATAGCGGGAATCTCTTTTTGTGCTTTTTGTCACTCATGCGACGGTACACGTCAGCGCGACGAACGGACGCACGGACGGACGGACGCTCGCTCGCGCTGACGTTGACGTCGTCTTGTTAAACGAAAGCGCATTCGCTTTTGCCCACGAAAACCATCGCCCTCGTGGGGCGAGGGGGAATCAGCGCGCGCGTGGAAGGAGAGGGAAGTCGTCATAAAGACTAGAAAGGGTCGGTCTTTGCTTTTGTTTGTGGGAGGACGCAGCCGGTGGATACGAGTCGATCGTCGTCGATCGTCGATCGTCGATCGTCGTCGTCGTCGCGCGCGTCGTCGAAAAAGAGAAAAGGAAGAGCGCGGGTGGGACGATGCCGGAACGACGAGGACCACGAGGTGAGAAGAGGCGTCTGCATTTGGGAATGGGCGACTGCGAGGACGACGACAAAGCGTCGGCGCGCGACGCGTCGTCGAGGGGCGGTTTTCGTTCGATTCCGTATCTACCATCGTTCGCGGTGGAGGATGAGAAAGATCCGCTGTGGGATTTTGGTTTATACGACGCCTGGGATTTGGGGACGTTGTCCATGAACGACGCTGCGGAGAGGATGGGCGTGTCGATTTCTATACTCAAGTTTCGCTGTCGCGAATTGGGCGTCACGCGATGGCCGGGACGGCGTTTACAGGGCATCGTTAGTTGCTACGAATACGTTGCCTCTCTCGTATCTGTACGTTGAACAATTTTCTTTTCTTTTCTCTTTCGCTGAGCGCTTTAGCCGAGGGTGAGCGTCGACTGACGGCGGCGCGCGTGATTTTTTCTTCGCCGCGGTGGACAGAATACGATTAATACTTTCCTCAGTTCGTCGACATATCTCCTCTCGAAGGGAGACGAGTTTTGGAGCGAGCTCGAAATGAATGTGAATATTTTAAATCTTCAAATCAAAGAGCTGAAGTGTAATCTTCAGACTCTGAAAGAATACGCATCACAACTGGTACGTTTTTTTTGATCACATCACATGGTCTGTGCGAGCGAAAACATTCTAACCTTTCTTTGTTCGACAGGAGGAGGAATTTTTGCGCACCGGATCGATCGACGTGATCGGTGTGCCAAAGGACATTGAATCGATACGAGGACGCGTTTACAAGCACCGATACGTCATCTCCAAGTTCACGAGTCACTTGAGCTGTGGAGACAGAAGGGTGACGTAATAATTTTGTTATTGCCTTCATTTTGTAATTGTAGAAGCACCGATACTATACGTAGCGTATTACAAGCCCGTTGTCTCCTCGAGTCCTAAAGATAAGTTCATGTTTTGTACCGCCGCGCCAGACGCACCCTTACCGAGATTGTCCAATCGAGCGACGAGAACAGCCGTCTGCTTCTTGTCGTTGGCGTACACGCTCAGCTCGAGCTTGTTCGTATTGGCCAAGCTGTCCGGACGCATGAAAGCTCCGCGCTCGAGATCGTCCGTTTTGTTCAAGTCACGAACGGAAACGTAGACACTGTCAGCGTAGCGCTCTTGCAAGCACTGGTGGAGACGCTCAGCGCTTCTTCCATCGCTGGACAGCACGTCGTAGTGCAGCGGGACGCTGACAACCATGCCTTGCGCGAAAGAGCCGACAGAAGGCATGAAGATGGGCTCGCGACCGAGATTACTCCACTTGGCCATCTCAGGCAAGTGTTTGTGCTCAAGATTAAAACCATACGCGCCCCACGGCTCGTGTTCTTCCTCTTCGTAAACCTTGATGAGAGCCTTGCCGCCGCCCGTGTAGCCGCTCACCGCGTTCACTGTCAACGCGCTCCCCGCGCTGAGAATGCCCGCGTCAACCAGAGGACGCGTGAGCGCGATGAAGCCGGTTGGATAGCACCCAGGGTTCGAAATACGTTTGGAGTTCTTCACCAAGTCGCGATGACCCGGGGCAAGTTCGGGAAATCCATACGTCCATCCGTCCGCCACCCGAAACGCCGTCGACGCGTCGATGACGACGACGCTCTCATTTTCCACTAGTTTGACCGCCTCTTTCGCCGCATCATCCGGCAAGCACAAAATCGCCGCATCGCACGAATTCAAAGCATCCTTTCTCGCCTTAGCATCCTTTCGCAACGCCGGGTCCAACTGAATCAATTCGATATCCCCGCGTTTCTCCAATCGCTCTCGCACTTGCAAACCCGTCGTGCCCGCCTCGCCGTCGATGAAAACCTTCTTCACCGCGCGCGCCCGGAGCCCATCCCCACGTCGCCTCGCCGCTCCCTGCGCGGTTCTCTCCCCGCGTCTTTCCGTCGTCACCATCGACGCCTTCGTCATCGTCAAACGCATCGTCGTCGTCGCCATCATCGACTTCGTATGTGTTATCTCTCAACCAAAACACGAGAGGATGCGCACCCACTCGAGGATGTCCCTCGCTCGCCAGCGAAAACGAACGCGTCGGTCGTCGATCCCGTCGTCGTCGAACCCGTCGTCGTCGAACCCGTCGTCCGAGCGGCGTCTGACGACGTACGACGAAGCGTTTGGGCTTTTTTGCCCTTTTTCCAACAACCCCACACTAACGACGAGTCAAGAACCGTGAAAAGAAGGACAAGGAAGACGAGGTTGAATGAATGAACGAGCCAGCCGAGAGGTGGACAGAGCGCGACGCGCGCGAGGTTTCTTCTTCTTCTTCGTCGTCGAGAACATCGGTTCCGAGCGACGTCGACGCGTGTTTTCTAGATTTTGGTGAAGAACGGAAAGTTTGACGCGACGGAAGTCGACGGTTTAGGAGGGAAGGGAAAGGGTCCGACTGATCAAAGGGTAGAGTAAATCTAATCAATCATGTCGATGTGGACCCCGGATGCGAATGGAACGGGTCAGATTGTGAATCTGATTACAGAGTACCTGAACCCGCACGCGAACCAGAGGGAAATGTTGACCAAGCTGCAAGAGTGCGCCAAGTTTCCGGATTTTAACAATTACCTGGCGCACTGCCTGACGAGCGACGAGGACGCGACGAGACGGGAAGACGTGAGACAGAGTGCCGGGTTATTGCTGAAGAATAACCTGAAAGGTTCGTGGACGACGACGATGAGTGAAGAGAATCGGGTGTACGTGCGACAAACGCTGATGCGGGGATTGGGACACGGGTCTCGGTTGATACGGACGACGACGGGGACGTGCGTGGCGGTGATTGTGCGTTGCGGCGGCGTGGAAAACTGGGCAGAGTTGTGGCCGGCGCTCGTCGCCGCCGTGGAGCACGGGGACGATAATTCTAGAGATGGGGCTCTAGATGCGCTGTACAAGTCGTGCGAGGAAGTGAACGGACGCTTGGACGTTGTTGTGGCGGGCATGCCTGACACGCCGGCGGGTTTGGTCATTCCCAAACTCTTCAACTTGTTTGGAGCGCCGATGCCCAAGGTGAGACAGCAAGCGGTTGGTGTGGTGAATATGATTGCGCCGTGCTGGCCTGAAAAACATTACGCGCTTTTGGATACGTATTTGCAAGGCTTGTTCGCGCTGGCGAATGACCCGGACAACGATGTGAGACGACTGGTGTGCTCTGGTTTGGTGACTCTCATCCACATTTGCCCGGAAAAGCTCGCGCCAAACTTGAGACAAATCATCACGTACATGCTCGAGCGTCAAGATGACGAAGACAAGGACGTCGCCATGGAGTCGTGCGAGTTCTGGGGCGCCTTCTGCGAGGCTGACCTCGGTGATGACTACGTTCAAATCTTGCGAGAGTTTACTCCGCGCCTTATCCCGGTTTTGCTCACAAACATGGCATACGAGGACGACGATGAGGAGGTCATTCAGGCGGAAGACGACGAGGTCAACGCCGACAGACCGGACAGAGATCAAGACATCAAACCAACCTTCCGTGATACCAAGGATAAGGGCGCGCAAGGCGACGAAGAAGGCGAGCAAGACGATGACACTGACTTTGTCTGGAACCTTCGTAAGAGTTCAGCCAATGGTTTAGACATTTTGTCTAATGTATTTGGCGACGAACTCTTGCCGCTCATGCTACCGGTGGTTGAACAGCGACTTCGCGACGCTCGCTGGGAAATCCGTGAAAGCGCCATCCTCGCGCTGGGCGCAGTTGCGGAAGGCTGCTCGGCTGGTTTACTGCCGTACTTACCAACTTTGATTACTTTCCTGTTGCCAATGTTGGAAGACGCGCGACCGCTCGTGCGATCGACCACATGCTGGACGCTCAGCCGATTCTCTCGTTGGGTTGTTCAGTGCGCTCGACCGTCGAACGACCCAAACGCCATGCCTCAACAACAAGGGATGGAACAGTTGAACACGTTGACGACTGCGCTTTGCAAGCGATGCTTGGATCACAACAAGCACGTGCAAGCTGCAGCCTGCGGAGCCGTCGCAACTTTGTTGTCCGAAGCACGTGATACGCTCGCCCCGTGGACGGAGGGTATCGTGCAGACACTGTCACAAGCGTTGGCAAAATACCAACGCAAAAACTTGCGAAACTTGTACGACGCGCTCACCATGCTTGCTGAAAACATTGGTCCGTCGTTGGAGGACAAGCGCTACGCCGCAGCTCTACTCCCGGCAATGCTGCAACGATGGGAATCGGCAAACGAGTCAGATCCGGAATTGTTCCACCTGCTAGAGTGCATAACTGCCGTCGTCATTGGTCTCGGACACTCTGCTGCTGATTACGTGTCTGGAATTTTCGCCAAGTGTTCTTCGGCTTTGACTATGATGCTTCAGAGACGCAGCGCTGTTCAAAGAGGAGAAATTCCAGCGGAAGAGTATTCCATCGACGTCATGATTTGCACGTTGGACTTGATTTCTGGTTTGTGTGAGGGCATGGGCTCGTCGCTCGAGCCTCTCATCGCGCAATCGCAACTCCGTGACATCATTTTGGCCTCGTGCATTGACGAGTCTCCCGGTGTGCGTCGGAGTGCGTTTGCGTTATTGGGCGATCTTGCGCGATCGAGCATCACGCATCTGTCGCCTGGATTCCAGCAATTCATGGAGCTCATCGTTGCGCAACTGCAGCCGCAGAATGTCATTTCGATGAACATGTCTGTGTGCAACAACGCGAGTTGGGCCGCGGGCGAGCTCGCGATCCGCACTTCGCCAGATGTTCTTCGTCCGTTCGTCGGACAGCTCGCGCAAGTCTTGGTTCAAATTCTTGAAATGCGCATGGTAAACCGTGCTTTGGGCGAAAACGCGGCGATCACGTTAGGTCGCCTGGCGATGGTTTGCGCCGAAGATTTGCAAAGCGGATTGCAGCACATGATCGTGCCTTGGTGCGGCGCCCTTCGGCGCTTGCGCGACGGTATTGAAAAGGAACACGGCTTTATGGGATTATGTAAATTGATCCAGATGAATCCAACCGTGGCTATCGGTGGTCTGAGTAGCTTCCTCGAAGCTGTTGCTTCATGGAGAGGTTGCCGCAACAACGAATTGGTCAACACGATGGGTCAACTTGTTGTTGGCTTTAGAGATCACGTCGGGCCGCAGGGGTGGGCCCAAGCGAAGCAAGATCTCGAGCCCGGTGTGGCGAGAAAGTTATCGGAGACTTATGGAGTCTAAAAAGAAGGGGGAAAAGATAGAGGATTGGGAATTTCTTGGAAGCGCCAGTCAGGAAACGCGCTTGGAAGCGGAGAAATTTTAGAGGGTTGATAGGATAGGGGGTTGATAGGATAGGGGAGCCACGAAGGGAGGCATGACACATTTTAATTTGAGAGAAAGTCACTTAAATTTGCAGCTGCGAGATAATTCTAATTCTATTCGCTCGTCCAACGAGCGATTTTACCGCTAGAGTGCCCGATGGCGATTTCACATCCGTCGTAAGACCATTGAGAAACTGTCGCGACGTCTATGCCGCTCTCAGAGCTCGCATCGAAATCATCCGTAAACTGAGTCGCTTGAACGGGTGCCCCAGGTGTCGTGGGGAGTAAGTAAATCGCCGTGCGATTGACTATTGACGCTGAAAAGAGTGGAAGCTCGAACGAATGCGCTTGCGAGAATGAAGCCACTCCGCCATTGCGATTTGGCATTTTCCAGTCGCGGATTCTTCCTTCTGAAAACGCGCGCAAATCGCTATACGGCACGTCCTCCGCGTGGTAAATGCGTAGAGACCCGTTGTCATGGAAGGTCAAAAGCGCCGCTCCTCCCAATTGAGGCACCAGGGCGCAATAGCGCACGCAGCGCGTTGGACTCGGCGACCCCTGGGTGCTCCGAAGCAATTTTAGCTGGTATCCCATTTTCGTCTCAGCCAATTGCGGGCGAGGCATGCTTCTCTTTGCCGTCTGTATCATGTTCTGAAACTTTGACCTGAGACCAGACTTGACCGACGCCTGCGCGCCGGCGTATTCGGAAGTAGCTATTCCCGCCGCGTTCATCCTTTCAGTTTGACTTGCCGAACGCTGCTGAATTACTCGCTCGAGAGGATTCTCCGTCGCACCATCCGCGCTCGCGCGAAGCGAAAACGTCTTCTTGATGACTGGATCGCATTTAAGAACGTTGATTTTACCTTCATCGTCGCCGACAAAGACAACGTTACCGCTCGTGTTGCAATCAAAGGATAGCGGCACGCCTTTGACTTGCAGCTTGTGCAGCACTGCGCCAACCATGATATCCAACGTGAGAATCTCTCGCATCCGGGTCCCGACGAAGACGATATCGTCGTGCGCAGCGTGATACATTACACACGTAAGTTCTGCGTGCACCTTGACTTCGCTCTGCAGCGCCAGCGCCATGGTCGACTTGGAGGTGTGATTCACATTCCAAGTCTTCACTAAGCCCGTTCGACTCGCGCTAGTCAACCGACTTCCGTTGAGACTCCAATCGCAATCCACAACTTCCCCATCGTGCGCGTCCGCCACGCTCGCAGTCGCGCGCTCTACGTCACCCCCAGCCTGTCTCACCACGCTCAACCCACCCGACCGTTGCCCGATGGCCAAGCACCGAGCCCCCATCCGACTGTACCGAAGCGCGCTCGGCGCGCTCGCTCCACTCACAGTTACCACCTCTTTCGCCGCGTACTTCACCGCCGCCCCTTTCTTCCCCACCCGCTCGCCCCCGAACCCATCTTCATACGTTCCGATACCCATCCCCCCACCTCCTCGCGACAACAACCACGCTTCGGACATCGCATCCGGCGGTTCCACTCTATCTCCCCGTCCTCGCAACGCGTCCAACGCGTGTCGCATGGATGCGTAACTCTGCCCCTGTCCCTCATCGTATTCCTCCATATTCGCCCGAAATCCCGCCGGGGTGTTCAACGCGTTTTGTTCCCACGTCCCTCGGTGCGTTCCATCGTCCATCATCGTCGCCTTTCTCATCTCTTCCGTCGTCCGTTCTACGTCTTCACTGTCGTCAGCGTCATCGTTTGAACAAACAGTCGTCGTCGTCGTCGGCGCGTCATCCTCGTCTCCTCCGTCGTTCCCACCGACACCGAACCGCCCTTGCGCGACGAGCACGCTCGCCCGCATTCTTCCCGGGTGCATCGTCTCCGCGTCCTCCATCCTCGCGACGATCCACGCGCGCGCGTCGCAGTGAAGGCGTCGAACCGAACGCCGTTCGTCGCGTCGACACACCTCGTCGACCGCTCGACCGCTCGACCGCTCGACCGCGGGCGGATCGAACGATCGATCGATCTAGAACCCTTCGCGCCCGTCCCCTCGGTGTCGTCGTCACCCGTCACCCGTCACCCGTCGATACGTCGTCGATTCACGATGCGCGTCGCGACGCTGACGCGGATAACGAAGACGTCGAACCCGTCGTCCACGCGCCGAGAGCGGCGGGCGACGACGAGGACGAGGACGAGGACGACGACGCGAGCGGGAGGACCGAACGCGTTCGTGAACGAAGACGGCGAACGGGTGACGTATGAACTCGCGCTGTCGGACGTGAACAGAGGGAAGAAGATTGGAAGCGGGTCCTTTGGCGCCGTGTACGAAGGCGCGCTCAAGGGAAAGCGCGTTGTGCTGAAGGAACGGAAGAATAACGCCGCCGGGGTGCGATTTTTTGAGTCCGAGGCGGCGATTAACAGGAAATTAAAGGGGTGCGAGAGCGTGGCGGCGTTTTTGGGCGTGGCGGGGGCGAACGCGTACTTGGTATGGAAGGACGAAGGTCGCGCGACGCTGGAGGACGCGTTGGGCGGCGGGCGGTTTGCGAGCGCGATGGGGTGCGCGACGGATGAACAGGCGGCGAGAAAGGTTGCGAAAGGCACGCTGTCCGCGGTGAAGGGGCTGCACGATCGTGGGGTGATTCATCGGGATGTCAAGCCGAATAATTTGCTCATCGTGGGTTCGGGCGGATCTGGCGGGTTGTTTGGAGGTTTCGGCGGCGGTGGGAACGGCAAGCTCAAGCTCATCGATCTCGGTGGTGCCGCGGATCTTCGCACGGGTACGAATTACGACGAATCTGAGACCGTGTTTGATCCAATCTATGGACCGCCGGAGCGGTACATTTCTGGGAAGTTTGGCGGTCTTTTCGGCGGAATGGCTTTCGCCAAGGAGAAGCCGGATTTATTCGACGCTTTTTCGTGTGGAATGGTTATCCTGCAAGTTTCTTGTCCTAGCATGCGCAAAAAGGGTGGCATGAACAGCGTTCGTCGGGAGCTCAAGACATGGGCTTACGATTGCGAGGCGTGGCGCGCCAGCCTTCCCGCTCGGAGACAGAGCGACTTTGCCATTCTCGACGCCAACAATCAAGCTGGATGGAAACTCGTCTGCGGTCTCGTCGCTCCAAAGGGGAAACGCATCACCGTATCCAAAGCCCTCGGGTCGCCGTTTTGTCGGTGATGATGCTACACCTAGGTATTTATTAAAGTACAAATTTTTATGCTATTAGACCTCGCATCGTCGTCGACACTCGTCGTCACCCGTCGTGTCGAACCCGCTCGCCTCTAAATCGTCCAAAACTCTCGCGCCGATTGGATTATTCTTTCTCCCTCGCACCAACGCATCCGCCATCTGCGCGTGTAAACACTTGATTTGCTTCCACGTCTTTGTCTCCTCCAACCCACGCATGGAAACTCCGATCAATCCAGTGTGATTGACGATGAAATCCACCTTTTTTGCATCCTCGTCGGCGTCGGCGTTGCTCGCCGCCGCCGCCGCCGCGCTCCGAATCCTCCTCGCCACGTCGTCCCCAATCAAATAATTCCTCACCCGCGCCGCATCCGCATGCGCCTTCAACAACCCACGTCGCATCTCTCCACTCACCTCCGCGTCTACTCTGGCCGCCATGTCGTGTATCCCATTCTCCCTTTGCTCCAACGCGTCCACGCGTTCAACCAACCGAGGACACGTCAACCAACACGTCGCGTGTTCCGCCCTAAGACGCCCCCCTTCACCACCCACCGCGTAGATTGGCGCGTAAAGCACCGCCTGCGCGTACCCGTGTCGACACCGCCGCCCCGCCCCGATCGCTTGCTCGCACGCGTGTCCGAGCTGTCTCTCTATCACGCCGCCGTCTCGAGCGGTGTCGAGGCTCCTCAACGCCTCGAGGTTCTCCTCGCCCCCGAACGCGTCGGAGTCCTCTTCGGACCGTTCGAACGTGGCCGGGAAAATTTTCGGAAGGTACGCTCGCGGTGTCCCGTCCCTCCGCTTCGTCGTCGTCGACAGCAACCGTCGGCGCATTATCACATCAGTTAAAGTGCGCCGCTGCAGCGACTGACGTCGACGCATCCTCTTATCCAGTGGAGAAGTGTCGAATCGATCGTCGGTCGTTCGCCGCAGAAACGCGCGCGGACGGTACCGACGCGTGATCAAAGGTTTTCGTGAACGCGTCGATCCCCTTCTTCGCACGCCGACATGCAGACGACTCGCGCGGTGGTTTCGCGCGCGTCGACGCCGGCGACGCATCGTCGACAGCCTCAGCGGCGGGGATCGATGACGATGCGAACGCGGGCGGTCGATGCGTCGATCGCGTACGCGGTGGCGCAGCAAGACGTCGCGTTGGCGCTGTGCGTGGCGGTGGAAGCGGCGAACGCGATGGAGAACGTGGGCGAAGGAACGCCGGGACGACCGAGCGGGGGGTTTGTCGGCGGGGCGTGCGGGGCGCTGGTGGCGTCGTTCGCGTTGATTCAGACGGACAACGAGTTGACGACACCGGCTGGGTTGGCGTTGGCTTGCCTCACGACGCTGGCGTTGGGGAAGCAGTACGTCGATAGGTTCGATGCGACGCCGAGGAATGCGTTGGAGTGGCCGGGGCCGAGGGTGTTTCCGGCGTTGGGCATCGCGTTTAGCTTGTTTGCGTTTTTGGCCAACGTTGAGGCGTTGCCGAGAGTTTTGTCGCCGCTCGCCGTGTAAGAGAAATCTCGCGATTACTTAATTACGAAACTACGTTACAATGCTCATCGTCAAATCAATCCTGAAGCTGTTCGAGGATCCCCTCCCGAATGAGCGGCTCGGCTTCCTCCCGCCACATCAAGTGAACCGTGTTCCTCTTGAGGTCCACCGAACCATCCTTTGTGAATAATTCCCCGTAATCCTCCAGACAACGCACCTGAATCTTGTGATGAATCGGAGGCGTGAGATCTAACGTCAAGTTGAGATCAACCTCGCGCATGTACTCGTTCAAGACCTCGGAGTACTTTGTAAAAAACGTTCGCTCGCTGTGGCTCAAATTGGACGAAACGTTGGAGGGAAGACCCGTGCCGACTTCCCAGCGAAGCTTCTTCACACGATTCATCCGTTCGTTCAGGTACACCAACAACGCTCTCTTATTTCTGAGAATGGCCTAGTTCGTTCGTTCGTTCGTCGCGAGAGACAATCCAACATCGTCAGTCTTTTCAAGTTTGTAAACGACAGATGGACGCGCGTTTTTCAAAAAAAAACATGTTGAATCAGTCAATCAATAGCCGCGTGAGCTCCTACCTGATTATGCGCTAAGATGGACGCCTGCGCCCGCATTCTCATCCCTTCCGCCTCCTCTTCGCTCACTCCATCACCCGCTGTTGTTTCGTTCACCACCGTCGCTAAGGGTGCCATCGCATCGGCGTGTTCGAGGCACTGATCGGCAATGGTTCGAATCAAATCTTGATTATACGGCGGTAACGACCCGGCTTCCGAGTCGGCAATCTCGCGGACGAGCTCGACGGCCTTCTTACCGAACGTCGTCGTCGACATGGCGGGCGGGCGGGCGACGTCGGGGGTATCGAACCTTCACGAAGCGTCGTCGAGTGTGGGCGAGCACTTGTTCGAGTTCATTTGCTGTTTTGGTCTACGTGTTGCTTTTGATGAAATAAAACTACGATTTGATGGTACTGACTGCGACACGCACCTCTCACTGCGGCAACAACGGTTTGTTTTGTTCCTCCATGCGACGCTCGTCCTCAATCTCCTCCTCCTTGGCTTGAATCTTGGCGTAGTTATACCCGGCAAAACCGACGAGGGCGACGGAGTAACCGACGATTTGGATGGGTTCGACGACGTCGTGGTAAAAGATGACGCCAAAGGTGATGATGATGATGGAACGGAGCTGAGCGAGAACCTTGAGGGTGAGGGAACCGATGTGCTTGATGACGCCGAGGGAACAAAAGTTGACAATGAAGCCGAGGAAACCGGCGGCGATGAACATGTGCGGCGCGTCCGCCATCATGCCCCAGGCGTCTTTTTCCGCCATATCCTTAAACTCAAAAATCGCGGCGGCGATGGACAAAAAGACGAGCGACGCCGGGGAGATGTAGTACATCCCCGCCCACATGCTGAATTTCTTGTTGGCCAATAAAAACTGCATCGCCGCATTCTTGAACGCCTCGAATACCTCGGCGCCGAGGATGAGTGCAAAACCAATCCACGTAAAGTTCATCTCTCCGAGCGACGCCATGAGAGTACCTCCGATGATTATCAACACCGCCAACGCCACCTTTGTGTGCCACTTATCGAGGCCAGTAATGTACAGGATGAAGAAGAGAACCGCCGGGGACAATGCCTTCATGATTTGTAAAAACGACAGCGTCAAGTGAAAGTAAGCCATGTTCCTGCGCGTTTCGAGCGAGCCAGCGAGCGACAAACGACGGTTAGTCTCCCTTCCTGCAATTGACGCGCGCTTACTAGTATCACGAATGTCATCGCCATCAGTATACGTACCCTAACGCGAGAGTCACCCCTTGAAACAACCCGATCGGTAACACGTTCTTCGCCCAAAACGTTAATGTGATATCCTTGTGTTCCGAAATGTCCACCCGCCCCGTGTGCACCGCAATCAACGACAGCGCCCACCCGCACACAACCCCGAGCGAGCACAACACGATGGGATAATGAAACGCTGTGACGCTTAACAGGTACTTATTCAGCATGATGATCGCCGTCGCCGCCGTGATGTACGCGACTCCATACGCCATGGCTGTCGCAAAGGCTCGCAAGGACAACTCTCTCGCCGACGCCGCACCGGCGGTATCGCTCTTCGACTCATCCTTGGCGATGGTCGACATTGACGATCAGGTTTCCTTTGTTCCGTACGCGTCGAGCGTTTGGGGTCACCCGTCGCGTCACCCGTCGCGAAGTGACGATCCATCGCGACGAGGTGATTGGGTGTTTAGTTTTTTTGGGTGTTCACATCTTAATCTTCTTCAGTAGAAGAGGCGTCGCCCCGTCGCGCGTCACTGAGTACCGCGGACGGGCGATCATGGACCCGGTGACGTGGTCGCGCGCGATCGAACGCGATCTCGTCGCCGGTTTGCGCACCGCGAGCGCCGATGTCGCCGATGCGACGGCGCGTAGAGCGATCGCGTTGCTCGGCACTGGTGCGTTCAAAGCAGAGGACGGCGCGTCGGTACCGCCGCGTGCGGGGTGCGTCGAGGCGTTGGCGTCCGCGTTGGCGTCGTGCGTGAGAGTCAAGGCGTCGTCGGAGGTTTTGGAGCGACGCATGGCGGGGTTGGGGATCGGTGCAGAGGCGAGAACGGCGGTGAAAAGGCGGTACGAGGAGGATTGCGCTTCGCGCGCCGGACGCGAAGCCATCGCGCGTGGCGTCGCGACGCATCGAGGACGCGCATACGACGGGTTGGAATGGAGGCTGGACGTGCAAGTTGCGTCGCGAGCGTCGCTCGTGGAGGCTGTGCCAAAGTATACGTTGAGATTGGGGACTATGCGGGTGGATGGGAGAGGCGCACGCGAGGAGACGACGCTCGAGTGCGACTACGCCGCGTTGAAGGCGTTGAGAGACGATTGTGCGCGCGCGTTGGAGGCGACGAGCGGGGCGCACGCGGATAGATTGGCGAGGTATGTTCGTCGTCCGAAAAGTGGGACGTGACGACCGAGTGTATTGATTGATAGCGGTATCATTGAATGTGTAGTAAAATAGATAGTGTACAAGCAGACTCGAATCGACTCGACTAGCCGAAAATGTCGGGAAAAATGGTGTAGTGCACCGTCTTTGCGATGATGTACGTCACGGTGAACGCGACGAAATACCGCGAGCAAAACGTATCGAAAACCTCGAGCACTTGTCGACCTTTAGAACTCACCGTACCGTACACTTTAAGCGGTACCGCGATGACGCCCGCGGCGCGTCGAACCTTGCTCAACCCGCTTGAATCGTCTCGATTCGACTTGGCCTCTTGCGTCCCGCGAATCTCTTCCAATTTCGCCGCGTACTTGTCGTTAATCTCCTGCGTCTTTTTCGCCCGCGCATCCTTCCCCATCGTCCAGTTGGACATGACCTTTTTCAATTCAACCATTTGTTCATCCATAACCTTGGCGAGCTCCGCCTCTCGCTTTTCCTCTTCATTCTCCGGACCCAACGCCCCGAGTGCGCCCCCGGCGAGCCTCGTCATCAACCCGAGAGATAAATCGTGATAAATCGCCATGATGGCCACCACTTTCGTGCTCCCCAACAAGATGAAATTCGCCCCGAGCATGAAGACGACGCCCGCGAGATAGGTTTCGCTCGTCTCGTGCGCCGGAAACACCCAACCCAAACCTTTTTCTCTCACGAACGGCACCGCCGTTTCCCGCACGAATGACTCCAACACGCACAGTTCGGTTCGCACCCGAATCAACACGTCGTTGATCAACGGTCGGTAATTTTCAATGTTTTCATCCCCGGCGAGTCCGATGGCGGCGCGTTGTCCGATGCGAAAGACCCCGTCGCTCGCCGGACACACTGGCGAAAACGCATAAAACGGATCGATCAACGCGTTGCTCTCATCACCCTTTGCGAACGCCGCCGGTACATCGACAAATCCGGCGTTCGTCAACGCGAGAGCCGTCAAAACACTCAACGCCGACGCATTCGACGCCGACGACGAAGAGACGGACGGTAAGTCGTCCTCATCCCGACGCTCAAACGTTGGAAACGAATCATCAGTGACACTGTCTACAAATTCATCACGCATCCGCATCCTCACGACCGATGCTCGTCGCCGCACCGCGCGCACAGACGACCGCACCCGAAGACGAAGACCCACCGCCGGGTTAGGCGACGCGCGTCCGCACGTCACCGTCGCGACATCGCTCGATGACGACGTTCGCATCGTTTGACGTGTTTGGATAAAGTGAACCACCGCCGCGTCACACTGTGGAGTTTTACTTTTCATCGTTCACCATGTCGCCGACTGGTTCGACGACAACTGGTTCGACGACGCACGCCGGTGCGACGTTTACGTTTGAAAACTTATCCTACTCCGTCGACGTTCGCGGTGGACGCGCGTCGCCTTCGACGTCTTCGACGAACGATACCTTACGTAACGCTTCATCGTCGAAGACCCCGACGACGACGAAGGAGATTTTAAGAAGCGTGACGGGTGCGGCGAACGCGGGCGAAGTGCTCGCGTTAATGGGACCAACTGGAAGCGGTAAAACATCGCTGTTGAACGCCCTCGCTGGACGCACGCCCGTCGGCGGGCGATTGCGAGGGGAAATTCTCGTCGATGGTGAACCGCGCACAGAGAGTTTCATGAGAGAGCGAGTGGCGTATGTGATGCAAGAGGAACTCCTCTTTCCTTGGTTGACTGTGGAGGAAACGTTGACATTGCACTGTCGGCTGCGCCGGGCGAAATTGACCGAGGGGGAAGTGCGTGAACACGTGGATGAGATTATCGGGGAGCTCGGTTTGCGCAAAGTCACGTCGAGCATGGTTGGGGCGCCCGGTGGAGTGCCGAGAGGGGTATCGGGCGGGGAGAGGAAACGAGTAAATATCGGAGTAGAGATGGTTAGCGATCCCGAGGCTTTGTTTTTAGATGAACCGACGTCCGGGTTGGACTCGTTTCAGGCGCAGAGGTGCATGGATGCGTTGAAACAACTCGCGAAAAATGGAAGGACAATCGTGTGCACTATTCATCAGCCGAGGTCGAGTATTTACGCAATGTTTGCGAAATTGTTGCTCATAAGCGAAGGGCGTTTGCTTTACATTGGCGAGGCGCGAGACGCGGTAGAGTACTTTTCGTCGATGCGGTTCGATTGTCCCAATCACACGAATCCGGCGGATTTCTTCATGGATATCACGTCGCTCGATGCGAGGAATCCCGAGCGGGAAAAAGCGAGCCAAGAGCGCATCGAGCTCTTCGCCGCCGAAGCCGCGGCGAGACAATTGGGGGAAAAGGCGGTGGAGAGCGCGAAGGAACGATTGCGACTCGCCGCGATGGCGGCATCCGAGCGAAACGAGAGCGTCGAGATGCGAGACACGACGCACGCATCATGGATGAAACAGTTTAGTTTGCTCATGAAGCGCGCGTCGATGAACCAGAGAAGAAATTTCATCGGCGTCGGCGTCACCGTGGCGATTGAGCTCGTGTACGCGCTCATCGTCTCTGCGTTGTTTAGAAATGTCGGCACCGATCAAAAGGGTGTACAGGATAGAATTGGCTGCTTGTTCTTTGTCGTCCTCAACGTTGCCTACACGGCTGCGCTTCCAGCGATCAATGTTTTCGCCGGGGAGAAGGGCATCGTCATCCGAGAACGCGCCTCTGGAGCCTACTCGTGGTCGTCATACTACGTGAGCAAGTACGTTGCAGAGCTTCCGAAACTTTTACCGCGTCTCGTCTTTTGTACGCTCGTCTACTGGATTGTCGGTTTGCGCAACACGGTGTATCACTTTTGGGTCTTCGTCGCCATCATCATCGCGGAAGCCATGTCTCTCACCGCGCTCGGATTACTCATGGCGTCCGCCATGCCCGTCGGCGCCGCTCTCGCACTCGGTCCGGCGTGCATCACGATTTTCACCCTCTTTGGTGGAATTTACCTCAACATCGACTCCATTCCGGCTGGGGCACGATGGATTAGATTTATCGACCCGATTTACTACGCGTACAGCGCGCTCGTGGCGAACGAATTCGGGGGTGATAACTTGGTGTTTACTTGCGAATCGACCACGACGCGGTGTCTCGAGAGCGGACGCGCAGTGCTCGAGCTTTATGCGTTTCAAAACGTGAAAATTGGCATTCAAATCATGGCGCAGTTACTTTTACAGTCTGGTATTCACGTTTTGGCGTTCAGAGCGCTCTGCCGAACTTCGCAGCAATACATGCCGCTTATTCTCGAAAAAAACGTTGAGACGAGCGAGGGGGCAAAGAAGGTCAAAGAGGTGCACTCGGTGTGATTCATTCATTGGTACCGGTAGAATTTCATTTTAACATATACACTCGACATTTGTTTCGTTGCAAACGCTAGAACATCACCTATACGTTGAACTATCGCGTAGACATTTGGCGCTTGAGTTCCATCATCGCTCGGATCGCTTCGTTGGTTTCCTTTGCTTGATCGCCCAACACTTGTCTCCCGATGCTGATGGCTTGCGCCGTGACGCGTTCGGCGTCCTCAGGCGAATCCAACTCGAACAAGCATCTGCCCAAGAAGAGCAACGAACTGATACCCTCGCTCGCACCCTTCTTCGTGCAACGACCGCCGCCAACTCTGCACTCGGCGGCAAGGGCGAATGCCTGCGCCGCGTTCGGTAGGATTTCCTTTGCCTTTGGCTTGTTGTCAGACGCCATGTGGAAATGCGAGACGCCGACCAAGTGAAGTGCCACGCCTTGCATTTCGGGGTCGTGCATGAACATACCCGCGGAAGTCTTGCACACGCGCTGCGCCGTGGCGTTATCCTTTGTTTGAAGTAATTGGTTTCCGAGAGTAAGCAAAATGTGGCCGAGGGCGTTTGCTCCTCGGGTCGCCTCTCTACCAGGCTCTCCCTTTTTCATCGTCCATCGGTCTCCCACTCGCAGTATCAGCTCCAAAGTTTCCTTTTCGTCGTCGCTCATTGTCCACGGCGCCTTTGGGACGACGTCACCTTCCCCATCCTCCACTTTGGTCGTCACGAGCAGAGACGGATGCCAGCACACGTCCTCCCAGTTGTCCATGGAGCGAACGCCTCGCTCTTCGCCCTCGGGTACAAATCTGTCCGCGTATCGCTCCTGACGCGCTGTCGAGACGACGCACTTTCGCAAAAAATCGAGCGCCTTCTTCTTCTCGTTCATGCGCAAGTACAAAGCGGCAATAGAGTCGTACACGTTCGGTAACAGTACGTCCGGCTTCGGGCGCAACCCGTGCGCTTGCAGACGTATCACCGTCTCCAAAAACTTGCCGCCCCGCAGCTCTGCCGCTTCGGCAACCTTACCCTGATCCGCCAACCCACCGGCGCGCTCTTGCAAACAGATACCGGTCGCCGCCAACAGCGCCGTCTCACACTCCACTCCCTCTCTCGCAGCCTTACGAATCGTCTCCTCCCACGCGTCGCACAACTGTTCGTGCCTCTCAAAGTCCTTTCGCAACCTACACAGCATCACTCTGTGCACAAACTTATCTGCATATGCCGCGAGACCCTCATCTTCGACAGCCTTGGCCGCCGCCTTATAGTGACCCTCCGCATCGCTCGCCTTCCCCAACCGGTTTTCACACGTCCCCAACCACGTATACGCATCCCCGAGCTCTGAGTTCCCGCTCTCCGTGAGATGCCGCATGTACTCTGGCGCATCTGCATCCGTCGTCCTCGCGTGTTTCACCGCCGCTTGAAAGATTGTCTCCGCCACCGCGATCGCCTGTTCGTGCTGCAACTTATAAATCGCCGCGCCCGCTTGCATTAAGAGCTTCGCCGCGTCTTTATTCCGTCCCGCTCTCGTCGCGCTTTCCGCGCGTCCGAGCACTTCACAGACGGCTTGCCGATCGATCGCATTCGGTGGAATCTGCGTCATGACTGCGCGCGCCAACGTTTCCATGGTTGACATCTTCCGACGCGCGTCCGTTCAGACGACTCGCACGCTCTCGACGCCGACGCCGAAGACGACCCCCGCGACGCGTCTCGCGCGGTTCACACTGGTGACGCTTGGAACACCGGATCCACTCCTTCATCTTTTTTCCACCCATCCCGCGGGTTTCGGCCGCGGGCCCACCGTTATACTGTATACGCGTATATGTGACTCAAAGAGCAGTTGGAATGCGCAGGGAAGAACGCCACTTTCGAGCGTATGCCGCCGCCGACGACGATGGCGCGGCGGTGGCGGTGGTATCGACGCTGTCGCGCGACATCGTTCGTGCCCGTCGTCCTTGTGGCGTTCTTGACGCTGTTAGGAACCCCGGCGTTGGCGCAAACGACAGAAGAAGAGGAAGGGTCGTTTTACATTCGCACCTACAGCCCGAACGAAGACACGCACTGCACGGTCGGGCCCTACGTCGAGGGTCAGGGCGAAGTTGGACCGTACGGATGGTTTTGCGTGCCGTCCAACATCAAGTATTCATACTCGGAGTACGATCCGACGGTGATTGATGAGACTGGTGGGACGGCGGATGAGACCGAGGTGGACGAGTGTGCGGCATGCGCGACGTGTAGGGATGATTGCGCGAGAGGGAATCAGACTGAGACGGAGTATGAGGCGTGCGTGAGGACGAATGCGGCGGTGTGTATTCCGGATGATTGTCACGACGATCAACAGAGGTTGAAGATGGAGGCGTGTAAGCAACCGTTTGAGTTGTGCGTGGCAAAATTTCACGAATTTTTAGCGAGTGACGCCAAGGCTTCGACCGGCTACGTGTACGAGTTTTACGTGAGTAGCGCGACGGGAGACGACGACGGAACTGGATCGAGGACAGATCCGTGGAAGACGCTCGCTCGGGCGAAAAATATGGCGAACTTTTTGAAAAATGCCAACGGCGGTTCGCTCGCCAAGCCCGTGCAAGTGTGGGTGCGAGAAGACTCCACCTGGAACCCATCGAGCGAGCTGGAGACGGGACGCTACGCCAGCATCACTTGGACGTAGCACGCTCGATGATGGAAGCTTTTTTATTCGTCTACGCTTTTTCAAAGCCATCATCGATAGACGCATAGCCGTAGAGATGTAGTTGTTTAGTTAATAGAGTCGCAAAACGCCTCGCTTGGCCTACACAAATCGACTCAACGAACTCACGGAGCGCACATGGCGCTCACGAACGCGCTCCGTGGACGCTCACACGCTCCGACGCGCGGAAGACGTTAGTGAAAAGCTATCGCACGCGCGTGTTCGCGGTGAATCCCGAAAGTGGAGGCATCGCGCGCCGACAAGCGGCGCGCCTGCGTTCAAATAGCCGCGGGCGTTTTAGAAGATGAGCAGCGCGAACGCGCCTGCGATGGGTGCGTGGCGGCGTCGTTGCAGCCAGAAACTCACGCGCGCATGCTTTGCGTTAGTGTTTACCTGCGTGTTGGCGTTTGGAGGGGGATGGACGCGTGAGGCATGGACGCAGACGTCGATGACGGTGGAAGCGATAACCGTGCTGCCGCCCAGTGTCACGCTCGCAACGGCGGCGACGACTCGCGTGGTCTCTTTCAAGGAGGGAGACGCGTACGTCGTCGTGGCTGATTCGGCATCAATGTCGTTGACCGAAGGTTCGCCACAGAGTAAGATTTTGTCGGCGAATGCGAGAATTATCAACGGCGTCGGCGGCGCCGCTGAAGCGCTTTTCGTGAACATAGCGGAAGACTTGGGTCCAGAAGGTGAACAACGCACGACTTCTTCATACGATCCGGCGACGTACTCGCTCACAGTTACGACAAAGTCTTTTGCGTCGGACCAAACGGCGTCACTGAGCACGGATTCCTTGTTGGATGCGCTCAAGACGCTCTCGTACAAGCACTCGGGTAGCAATATCGAATTGACGTCTCGGGGCGTCGTTGTCACCGTGACGGATGAAGCCGGACGCACAAGCGCGCCCGCCATGGCTCTGGTTCGACTCACGAGGGATAACACTGCCCCTGTGCTGGACCTGAACGGACCGACGCTGTCTGGTACTTCTTACTCGCCAGTGCTCACTGAGAAGGAACGAATGATTGGCGTGCGATTGACAACTGTGGATTACGTCTGTTCAGATGCCGACGACGTCGTGTTGTCTGGCGTCCAAGTGGTTTGCACAGACGTGGGTAACTTTCCAGACGGCAAGGATGCAGAGAGAGTGACCGCCGACACGACGGGTACAAGTATTGTTGCCACATGGAACGAAGACACTAAAATTCTCAGTTTGACAAATCACGATAGCGTGAGCAATTACTGCAAAGTCATCGGTACGCTGCGTTACCGTAATGAAGGTAAATTAGTGACAACACAAGGCTCACCGTTCGAAGGGAGCACTGCATCGCAAGAGTCCACCGAATTGCAGTTCACGGATGGCACTCGAAATTTTGCCATCACCATCACGGATTCAAAAAGCGCTAGCACAACCGTCACTGCTCACGTCACTGTGCAGCACGAAATACGGGTCGGTGATGAACTTTACGACGATTTTATCGTTGACCCATCACACTGTAACGGCCATGGAACGAGAACAGAATCCTCCGCGGTGTGCACGTGCGATTCAGAGTATTCGGGAACCTCTTGCGAGTTTCACATTTGCAACGAGCACGGAACGTTTGGCACCTTTAGTCAATCGTGTGATTGTACCGTTGGATTTTCGGGTGAGTTCTGCGACGTGGAGTGCTACAATCACGGAACGTATAATGAAACGTCCGCGCTGTGCGATTGCAACGACGGGTGGACGGGGAGAGATTGTAGCGTGGCTTGTAGACCTGGCTGTACAGTGCCACAGTCGCGCGCGGCACAGGAGGATGGATTTTGCGCTCTGACGACGGCATCTGAAAATTCGTGGTCGAGCGCGACTAAAGAATACACAATCCAGGAGGCTGAGTGTGTATGCATCTCTGGGCGAGCAGGAGATGACTGCACCCAGCTTTGTCCATGTGCGACATTCGATCCTAGTTTGCTTGGAGCGTATTCGAGTACGCCAGGTCCGTTCAAGACCACAGGAACTTGCGGCTCTGATCCGAATACGGGTGAAGGTATTTGTATTTGTGACAGCGGCTACACGGGCACAGATTGTACGGTGAAATGCTCAAACTCGTGCAACACGCCTCATGGCGAGTGCATACCGCCGAGCCAGTACGCTGATGGAATCAAGACGGAGCTCATGGCCATTCTCAACGATGTGACGCGGGGAACAGTGGCCACTCGTATCGCTGATGCCTCCACGTTCCAGAATAGTATTACTACTGGATGCGAATGTGTGCCGGTGAACGGTATTCTCGCATACGCAGGTCCTACATGTACCCTGGCGTGTACTGATTGTGGAAATTTTGGACAATGCAACGTGACGGATGGTTCTTGTGTGTGCTACGATGGTTACGTGGGTAATGATTGCTCCACTTCATGTAGCTCGCACGGCACCTTGACATTCCTCACGGCCACACAGCAAGAAACGATCACGGATCGCTTTCCGTACGCACCCGGAGTCACGGGCTTGTTGAACACGACGACTTTGTACAGCTACGCGGGGCTGGATGGTAGCGACATAGCGTATTGTGCGTGCGATACCAACGGAGGTGTCAGTTACACTGGCGAATTTTGTGAGGTCCAATGCGAACCGTGTACGATTTTCGGTTCATGCGAGTACAACGGTACGCACGGCATGTGTGCATGCATCGATGGATACACTGGAGAAGATTGCTCGATCCCGTGTTCAACGTGCGTCAACGGAGAGTGTGGTGCTGCTGGCGAATGCGTTTGTAATCCAGGATTTTCAGGATCAGATTGTTCAATCGAGTGTGGGGATACAACCGTAGGCGGAAGCCGCGGAACGAGGGTTCTCGATGGCACCACCGATGGTCTCGGGTTACTTGGAACCACAGTCACGTGTAAATGTGACGATGGTTACACGGGTCCGATGTGTAACTACGCATGTCCGTATCCATACAACACGACAAATGGATTGTGCGTCATGATGGACAAAGATGCGCCAGATTTCGGTGAAGGGGGTTATGTGACAGAAATCGTGTGCAAACCTGGATACACGGGTATGTCTACGGCTAGTAAGTCGCTGAAGACGACATATCCAAACATTTTAAGCCGCGGACGAGATTGCAACTTGAAGTGCGATTCTTGTGTGCACGGAACGTGTCAAGATGACGGAGAGTGCGTGTGTGATTTCGGCTACATATGGCAACCCGCCACTCGCGCATCGGCTGATGTAGGGGCAAAAGCTGCGGTTCATCCGTATCCGTGGTGGTCCGGGGGGCTCAATCCGGCGTTAGAGTTTGATACCATAGGCGGTACGTCGTCGCTCTACTACGACGCACAATACCACACGTGCTCTGTGCCCCATCCATGTAGCATGAATGGAGAGTACTTCAACGCAACTTGTGCAGCAGGATTTTCACTCGTGCAAAGCACCGCTCAACCGTGGTCAGTAGCAGATTTAGATAACGACGGTGGCTGGGGTTGCACCGGTACTCTTCTCTCTGACGGTTCTTGCCAAAATGGAGACGTATTGCTCGCGATGCCTTACGTTACGAAGCAATCAGATGGCTCCGTGGTACGCGATGGCGATGCGTTGCAAAATCACAAGCAATGGGGCGTGATCACCGGCGGGGTCTGTGTCCCAGATGACATATCATCCGCAGGGTTGATGCCAATAACTGGTGGATATTGCATGTGCGATTCAACGCGTCTAGGAAGAACTTCCTTTCCAAGCTTCGACAACAATTACGATGATTACTGGCAAGGTTGGGCAGGAGAACGGTGTGACATTCCGTGTGAACCGTGCTCATCGAATGGAGTCTGCGATAAAACGACAGGAAAATGTGTCTGCAACGCGGGATATACTGGTTATCGATGTCTCGTTGATTGCGAGCCGTGCGATAATGGAACGTGTCAGTATGACGGTAGTTGCCTCTGCGACGGGACGAGGAGACTTAGAGATCACTCATTCGCTCTCCGTCTAGATCGCGATCCGTATCCGACGGGGCTGGATACGTCAAACTCGGAAAACCCCAACGCATACGTGCACCCTTACTACATGAGCGCTCTTCAAGTCGAGGATTACATCTGGGGAGTGGAGTTCATCTGCGAAGATGCCAACTCGGCATGCTCCAGCCGGACCATCGATTCAAAACTACCATTCAGACCAAATGAAACCTTCTTTCGATACGGGGTGAGTACCTCAGAAGACGCAGCCGTTGGGACTGAAGCCGAGACGCTGAGCGCTCTGCTGGAGCAATACAAAGATGACATTGTGAACATTCCAGAATCCATGCGCAACGACGAGATTTGTGCCATCGTTGATTACAAGATTGATTCTGAGTCGGGCGCATGTATCGCTTCGTTAACTTCGTCAAACAACTGTGGATCAGACTGGGAAAAAGCGAATCCATGGGACTGCGATGACGCGCTGAAAGCACACTTCTTGCAATCACGCAAAGTGAGCATAGGGCGCACGAATATTGATTATCAAATCGCGACGGAGTCGTCAGATCTGGAACGTTGGTATCAAAACAGCGTGAACGAACGGCAAAGGCTCATGAATGCCTTCTTATCGAAAAAGTACGATCCCGTCACCGGCCAGATTGTCAGCACGCGATCAAGCTCTGATCGAAAGATGATCTGGATCATGAACCAGCTCATCCACGGAGTAAATTCGGGCGCCGGCGCATACACAGGTGAAACATGCAACATACCGTGCGACGACTGCGACGCCGAGCACGGCACTTGCCAGTACGATGGTTCCTGTGAATGCGAAACTGGGTGGTACGGTGAACGCTGCGATAAGCGTTGTGACTGCTTTCAAGAATTCGTGACGAATGCAGATGGAAGCGTGAGTGAAGTGGTGAAACTCACAGCGCACAACATTTTGATAAAATCTTGGGGATCGTGTAACCGAGACGGTTCCTGCACGTGTGGTTTGGACGACGGTGGTGTTCAATACTCTGGTCAGAACTGCTTTCAACCGTGTGCGCCCTGTCATAACGGTGTCTGTCAAGCAGATAGTAGCTGTCTATGCAACAAAGGATGGCTCGGTACCACGTGTGATATTAGAAACTTCACCGAGTGCATGCCTTGCAACTACGATCACGGAACGTGTTTGTCAGATGGAACATGCAAGTGCGACATCGGATGGACTGGGCTTGCGTGTGACGTTCAATGTAATGACTGTGTCAATGGATATTGCCAGATGGACGGTTCGTGCGCATGCAAGGATGGATGGTCGTTCATCGACTGCTCTGAATCTGAACCGAGCTCTTTCATCGTTAAATCAGAATTCACCACGAGCCCAGATGGTTGGACCGTGTACAACAACTCTTGTTCTGGCATACCCGCAGTCGACATGGCTCAGAAAATATCAAGTGGAGATTCGTACGATCCGCTAGCGATCAACTCGGACAAGTTATTGAGAGGTGAGTGTGCAGGCGTGTACAGCGGCGGTGACAGCGGACTGCTATGGGAAGGAATAAGCGGGCATTTACATCTCACGGACAAACTTCCGAATGACGGCATCTCAGAGCTCGCCTACCTACGCGCTCCTGAAAAATTTACAGGGGATCTTCTCAGCAAGAATGCGTACAATTCATCCATCACGTACTCGTTACATATGGTTGCACCCTCTTCAAATTCGTTTTCAAGCTTGGGAATGGCACATTCAGAAGCGCATCAAGTCGATGCATACGACATCATCCTCATGGGAGGTCAACCTCGATACAGACGGGACGTTGGAATTCTTGAATCAGGCACACGCGATCAAATCTTCACCTGGAGTCGCGCGAATTTCCCTGAGCTAGCTCTCAACGATCGTCTGTCGCGCACTCAGCTCGTCTCGGTTGTCAATCAATACCTGAATACGCCGCAAGTTTTCCTCGGTTACAAGGTGGACCGTGCACAGAAGGGTTATCCACCGGGACCGTGCGCGGCAGCAAAATGCGGCATGAACTTCAAAGTTGATCTCGTTGAGGACGCTGGATGGATAAATATGATTCCTACCCTATCAGGCTTTAAGTGGTCAAATGACCCCGCCGTGCATTACGTCAATGGAACGATTTACGACGCGAGGACAGACGGTTCGCCCTACGATCCATTCTCGGGCATCACCGTGGATACGTTGGATATCGAGAACATCGTCATAGACACGAGTACCACTGGACGAAGTCAAGGGGGTGCGGTCGATGAACAATCCAGTAGTTTCACACTGGCGCACGATAGTCTCACGGTTGACGTCTACCCAGAGGTGTACGAGGCGGTGGTTGCGAATCGTCGTACTCGAACGGGACAAGCGGCGAGTTTCAGCGATCTCGCATGGTGTCTTGCATCTTTGACTGAGATTCTAGTGCGAACAGACTACTACTCCCAAGAGATTGTGGATCCATCTGCAAAGGTTGTTGGAGAGTCTGTGAGATTTGACTCGTTTGGAATTGGTATTTTCGAGGAAATTGACGCCGGCGAAATTCAAAGCATCCGTCTATTCAATTACTACAGACGTTACAAGGATGACTATCAAGTCGCGTACCTGGACGAACTTTACGAAGAAATGCGCTCAACCATTTGTCAGGGCAAATGGTACTTGACCGGTAGCCCGGATGAATTACTCGGCGACGCATGTAAGCAAGACGCGAGTCTTCTCCGAACCACTTGCGACGGTATTTTCGACACCATCACGGCCGAGCTCGGAGACTACTGCATCATAAGATGCCCTGGATACGTCGCCGGAGATGGATCTGTCGGTTCGGGTGAAACGTGCTCGAACGCTGGATCATGCGGTTTGGACGAGAACGACGAACCTGCGTGTACGTGCGATGACGGATATGTCGCGAGCGCAAACGGCTGCGACCTGCTGGTCTAATCAGTAGTCGTACACTTGGTAAGCAGCTTTTTAATTATTAGATGAATATTGCTAGCTATTCGAACTCGTCAGCGCGCTGTTCGTACATGCAAACTTCCATGCGAGTGGCTCTGGCGGCGTACTCCGTTAGTTTTTCTCGGCATCGCGTCAACTCGCGCCGCAAAACCAACAACGATCCCTGATCTTCCGCCATGCTCACTTTGCACGCCACTAGTTCATTCACGTGTGAATCGAGCACTTTACGCACATCGACGAGTTCTTCTGTCACCGCTCGTAAATCACACTTGGCCTGAGCTGCTTCCGCTTTCGCCATGTTGACGAGTTTTCCTTGCTGCTCGTTGGCTTGTTTCTTCATAGCCGTCGTCAGCAGTGTGGTTTCGGCTATTATGTTTTGCAACTGCTGTCTCAAATCTTCACACTCGTGTGATTTTTCCTCCAATTCACTCATTATCTTGTGCTCGGCATCCGCGCGCGCCACAGACTGACGTTCCAACTCTCTCTCAAATTCAATTTGCGTCTTTTTCTGATTTTGAAGCAACTTTTCCAGCTGTTCATCCGCGGCTTCGAGCTGCGCGTGGTATCGCGCAATCTCCTTGGCGTGAGACGCTCTTTCGAGCTCAAAATGAACCTTACTCTCCGAGTCCTCCTCGTCCATCTTCGCTCGGGATTCATCGGCGCGCGCCAAATCTAAATCTCGCTCTCGTAAAGTGCGCTTCACCGTTTCCAGCTCGTACTCGAGAGTTCTGTTGTGTTTCTCCAATCGAGTCTTTTCCGCCTCTACGGCATTCATATCGTTGAGGACGCGCGTGATGGCTCTCTCCTTCGCTTCCTGAGTGCTCGCGACGGTTTCTTTCATCGCCGCATTTTCCCGTCTCGCGCTCGCCAAGGCGTTCTCAAACTCATGTTGCCGCTTTTCGAGCTCTTGATTCATACCCGCAACCTTGGCGTGCGCTCGTTCGAGCGAAACCTCCAACTCGGCGACGCGATTCATCGCGTCTCGAGCCTCTTCTCTCGCCGCGGCTTCCCGTCTCTCCGTCTGTCGAACGACAATGGGCGACACGCTCTCCGCCACCGGACTCAATAGAGTCTGAAACCCAGCCAAGTCTTGTTCACCGAGAGCGGTAACTGACGATGGCGGCGTCACATCCGTCGCCACGCTTTCTGAAACAGAATCCAATCCGCTCACGAATGACAGCTCTGTCAATCCATCGGCGTCTGGCGTTTGGTTGTTCAACCAAACTACGCGCACGACCGCTCTACACCGCACGCTCGAGGCGTCACCCATCCTCCGCGCGCCTTTTTTCACCGGTAAAACAAACTCGTGTGGGTTCATGTCGTGCATATCGCTCTCATCCGACAGAGTCGCGAACGTCGTGAAATCAAAGTTAGATTTGGCAACCGTCTCGTACGCATACTCCGCGTCGCCTTTTCGATTCACCACGCGTCGTTCCCTCTGTAGTTTTACAGCGTACTCCTTCGCGTCAAACCCAACGCCACCACCACCACCGCCATCGGCGTCCATTTTCGATTTAAAAAACGTCGCGATGAGCGACGAACGGCGATTACGACGCTCGCCTTCGCTCGTCGTCGGCGCCCACTCGGCGACAAAGCCTAGCCCATCCGCGCTCGTCTCGGCGTTTCTGCTCCGTTCGCTCGTTTGCACCTTTGCCCCGCGGCACACGCGAATAACGAATCGATCCCCATCGACGGGCGCATCGTTCCGTCCGCGTCCCGTCGTCGACGCGTCACCGGTATCCTCGTTTCTCAAGTCATCATCACCCGCTGCTCCTGCTGTCGTCGTCGTCGTCCAACGCACATCCACCGGTTCGAAATCGATCCTAAACTTCACCCCGTCCCCGCGGCGCGCGCCCCCACCGAGTCCACCCCCTCTCGCGGTGACCCGCGATGCCGCTCGACGCACTCGCGTGAACATTTATTCGACGCGGCGTCACGGTTTGACGCGCGACAGCTCTGCCGTCTCTTTTGAATTTTGTTTTCGTTTCGAAATTGCATTTCGCGCCAGTCGACGACGCGCGGTCGAACGGGTGGAGACGACGACGACGAGATCGCGATCGCGATCGCAATCGCGCGGACGCATCGAGTTCCGTGAACCGTTTCGGAAGGACCGACGGGTCGGTCGGTCGGTTGTCGTTTTGCCAGTGTGCACACAAACAGAACCGTTCGTTGGAAACGAACGTAGCGATGGCGCGCACGACACCGACGGCGCCGGCGTTCGGTGAAGACGACGACGACGCGTTCGAGGAGCTCGGACGCGAGGCGACGGAGTGGGTATCCTTTGGTGTGGATGAGAGCGGTGCGAACGAGGGAGGAAGGGTTGTTAGTGATGGTGACTTTGTTGGATTGAATTTGAACGCGGACGACACGGACGCAGACGCGAGCGCGAACGTGGATGAAACGAGAGAAGCGTCGTCGAACGTCGTCGAAACGATGGCGTCACCTTCGTCGTCGTCACCGTCGGCGTCGGCGTCGTCGGTTCGACGGTTGACGGCGGAGTGCGCGAGGTTGAGAGAACTTTTGGACGACGCCGAAGCAAACGCGCTCGCGGCGGTGAGCGCGTTGGATAGAGAGCGCACGGAGTGGAGAATTGAACGCGCGCGCGCGCAAAAGCTCATGCGTGCGGCGACGGTGGGTGATGACGATGACGATGAAAATGGAGACGACGACGGTGCGAATGTTGCGACGAGGGTGGTGTTTGCGTTTGCGAATTGCGGTAAGACGCCGAGACGCGCAGAGTTGGACGCGTTTGTCGCGCGAGCGAGAGCGTCCAAGCGACACGCGTCGAATGAAAACGACGTCAGTGACGGTGGTACCGGATTACGGATCACGTTGGAGGAAGCCGAGGCGATGTATGAGGATTTCCAAATCATGGATGCCGCGTTACGAAGTGCAAAGTCCGAGTCAACGTCGCGGGAGGCGTTGTTGGCGCAAACGCAAGCCGAGCTCGAAGCGTCCACGCGACGGTTGAGGGATCATGACGAAGCGCACGCGCTGTTAACTGCGGAAATTGGGGATTTGCGCGAGGCGTTGCGTGCGTCCAAGATGGAGGCGAACGCTCTAGCGGAGGAGGTGACGTCGATGAGCGAATCGTTGACGCGGGCGAAGACGGATGCTTTGGAATGGAAGAACGCGGCAGCGACGCTCAAAGAGTTAAGCGGAGGAGCGGATGGATTGACGGCAGACGCTGCAAAAGGAGCAAAAGATCCAATATTAGTCTTAGAGCTCGAGTGCGCGATCGAAGCGTTGACGACGACGCGAGCAGAACTCGAGGAAAGCCAAAGCAGACTCAATGAGATGACTCACCGAGCCGATCTCGCCGAGAAACGAGAAGCCGTCGCGGCGGCGGCGCTCGCGGCGAGCGAATCGCAAAGCGTGTCCGACGTCTCGCGACGTGCGAGCGGCAACACAGCATCCAGAGAACTGCGCGAACGGCTCGAACGCACAGAAATCCGCGTGGCGCAGCTTACGCGAAGACTTGAATTGATCGACGCTGAGCACGACGCCGAGATGGAAAACTTGCGCAAGGAACACGAACGAGTTTGCTTGAACGTCAAGATGCAACGTTTGACGACAGATGACGCCGCGGAACTCGCGCGAGTGGAAATTGTCGATGCAAAACGCGCCGCTGCGGAACGTGCCGCAGAAGAGCGCGACGTGTACTGGAGAAGAATTTTAGAAGACGAGCGTGAGTGTCACCAAAACCAAATCGAACGAATAAAGCGTGAAGTACAGGACGAGATTGTGTCCAAAAACTTCAAGCTCACTCGATTGAAGCGCGATCTAGTGCAAATGCTCAAAGATGCCGCTTGAGTCGTCGTCATCGCGCACTAGTACCAGTGTGTAAGTCAATTTACAAGAATTACGATGAGTCTTCAACGCACGCGATGCGTTGACTCGCCTCCCACGTTTCCCCGGCATTCAATCGCACACCCGTCACATTGGCTGCCTCAACACACACCATGTCTTTGTACTCTTCGTCGCCGAAATCCCCCATCGCTCTCGCTTTATCGATCCATGGGTTCCACACCACGGCATCCGGTAACGTCGTGCTCTTTTCAATCGTAAACACCCGCTTCAAAGCTGGATCCTTGAGCGTCAAAATATTCGTCGCGGTATCGGTGTAGATGCGATCGACCTCACCGCGAAACCTCACTTCGTCCGCCCCGTCCACCTTTTTCATTCGAGCGTCCAAATTGTCCAAATACGCATTTCCGCAAAGTCCCGACACGCTCGCCTTTTCGCAATCACCGACGCGAAAGTACGTGTGCAACGCCGTGGTAAAACTCAAAACGTCAGCACACGACGTGTTTCTCACCCGCATGGTCGTAAGAAGTTCTGATCCATCTAAAACCACTTCGTACTCGACGTCGAACTCACCTACGAAACCGCACATCGCATCCAGTCGCGCCCTCCTCGCATCCTCTGTTCCCAACCCGAACGTCACCCGCGTTGCCCCGTTCGTCGCCCGCACGTCCCACGCGCAATTCCTAGCGAACCCGTGCGAGGTTTCACACGGTCCCATATCGCTAAACTGCGGGAAACAGATCGGTATCCCGCCACGAATTGCCTTCTTGGTATCAAACACCGCAGCCTCGCTCGTGAAGATCATCTCTTGTCCGTCGGATTTCCTTCGCCAAGACGTGACGTGAGCGCCGTGCGCGTGAATCTCGCAGACGTGGGTGTCGTTTTCGAGCCGGGTGCCGGGTGAGTTGGGTTTGAGTTCAACGAGGGATGGCGAGGATGGCGACATGAGTGTTCCTTTTGGACTATTGCGAGTCGTCAAGTGAAGGCAAGCCCACTTCAACATTTGATGAAATAATGTTACAACGATGATGTAGTAATGCGTGTCGCGCGCGTATTCGGATTGTCAACAAACGTTGGAGCAACAGCGAACTTGGTGCTCGGTGTTCAAGTTGATTTCGCAGAGCGGACCTGGGGAACCGCCGCCGCTGGGACGAATGACTCGACCCTCGACACCGTTGATGTTGCATCGGGTGAGTGTCCAAACGTAATGTGTCTTGGATCCCGGACACGCGGGATCGTCTGCAGAGGTGGTCACGGCGTTTCCTCGACACAAGTCACCACCGGCACGAGTGCACATGCGCTTGGCGTCTCTAAAGTGTGCGTTTTGGCAACCGACGGCGGCGCCGCAGACGTACGGGAAGCGTCGCATGTTGTCCTGTCGCCATCCCAAGCTTGAGCAGCATTTCATGTGCGGTTCGTTGCAAACCTTGGCTCGGACAAAGACGTCGGCGTCAGGAATGGTGAGATTGTTCGCGAGCGCAAAACTTTGAGCTTCCTCGAGTGCTGATTGATGGAGAGATCCTTCTTCGTCGTACATGCTCAAATCCGTCTCAGAGCCAGATTGAACGCACACAGAGTCATCCGCGAGAACAGGATACGACGAATCCGCCACCGGAACGTCAGATTGTGACGTTGGATACGCACTCGCTGGAGTGTTAGAGTCTGGTACCGGATATGCTGAAGTCGTCGATGATGGACTAGGCGTTGGGTACGCGCTCGATGACGACGGAGCCGGGAGATCCTCGTGGACATTGAGATCAACGTTGACATTCAAGTTGATGTCAATCGGACCAGCAGTCGGACCCGACGGCGCGGATGGTGTGGGCGTCGCCGGAGTGCTCTGAGATGACGTCGATTGAGTTACCGTCGCTTGAGTCTGCATTGCGGCATTGATGATGTTCAAGCCAGCTTGTTGCAAATGCTGCATCAACGCAACATTGTTTTGAGTGACGGCAGCGTTGATTTCATTCGCGATGGCGTTCGCGACAGCGCTTGCAGTCGAGCGCGTCATGAATTCAATGTCCAACGCAGGCGTCTGAAGTAATCGACGATTACCCGAGATAGTAATTGGCGCGACAGCCACGACACTAACTTGCTTTGTAGCAATGCCAAGGAAGGCCGCGATACCAGAGCGGAATTGATTTTTAGCTTCAGCGTCAAAAGATCCAAGGTCGATGCCTTCCACTCTACATGTAGAAGACACGACATAGACTGTTTCTTCATCACCGCCTGGGTACGCATTTCGTTCGCCTGGCACAGTGCTGGTGTCTCCTGGATAGGCATTGAAATCCTCTGGCACTTCAGATGTAGATCCCGGCACAATGGTGCTCGATTCGCCTGGCACAGTGCTGGTGTCTCCTGGATA
>Ga0255780_10000038_pt1 | contig 124300 bp, 91 predicted proteins | sample 071ome_32_FD_179978 | JGI IMG/M metagenome (GOLD analysis project Ga0255780, IMG submission 179978) | Coastal salt marsh microbial communities from the Groves Creek Marsh, Skidaway Island, Georgia - 071405AT metaG (version 2) | ecosystem: Environmental > Aquatic > Marine > Intertidal zone >... | reverse complement strand
GCTCGACGGATGGAAATTACCAGCGACCTCTTCCGCCGCCACCGCCGCCACGACCGCCACGACCGCCACGACCGCCACGACCGCCGCCGCCGCCGCCGCCGCCGCCGCCGCCGCCACCGCCACCCTTACCGGGGAGTTCAGAAACAATTCTGAGGTTCGACTTGAATTGCTTGAGACCCATCTTGCCCACCGTCTTGGCGAGCAACCCCGGGAGTTCGTGACATTGAAGCGTCTCCAAGGCGTAGTTGTTCGCCGCGGTGATCAAGTCGTCCTTGGACCACTTCATTTTGGAGCTGAAACCGTTATAGAAACCCAACCAGGCGCTGTACGCTTGTGCCTTTGTTTCCGGGCTGATGCGACTCACGCCCTTGCGAACCCTCTGATCGATTTGGGCGTCGACGTTCGGGTGGAGCGGCTCGATCGGCAAATCGCGAACGTTGTTCAAGAAGAACTTCTCGGACGGATCGAGCATGAGCAAGCCCTTGCCAGTCTTACCGGCGCGACCGGTGCGGCCGAGACGGTGGATGTACTGCTCTCTCGCGGAAGGGACACCGATTTGGATGACAAAGGTGACATCCGGGAAATCCATGCCTCTCGCGGTGACGTCGGAAGACATCATCACGGCTGCCTTGCTCTCGCGAAACTTGTCGGCCGCCTTGGTGCGGACGCTTTGCGATTTGCGGCTGTGAATTTCAAAAACAGGTTTGCCGATCGCCTCGAACATCTCCGCCGCGAGCTGCGTGGATCGAGCTGTCGGGAAGAAGACCATGATTTTGTGGTTTGGTTCCTCCATTTGATGTTCCTCAATGGCTTGCGTCATGAGGGTCAAGTGGTCGTGGAACGGAGCGATGATCATCGACTGCTTTACTTGGAGGTTGGTTGCCGGTGCGTCGTCGCCGACGCAGTCGATGTATTGGTGACCAGGTCGCAACGCGTTTGCCGCGATTTGATGCACCGTCTTTGGCACCGTGGCGGAGAACAAAAGCGTTTGCCTTTGCGACGGTAAATAGGAGAGAATCTTCTCCAGGCTCGGCCTGAACCCCATATCGAGCAATTGATCCGCTTCGTCGAGCACCAACACGTCGAGGTTGGAGACGGCGCGAGAGAGATCGCTGGACTCAAAGTGATCGATGAGACGCCCAGGCGTCGCGATGAGAAATTCGACACCCTGCGTTGACAAGCGCTTGCGTTCCGAGTTGATATTGGTACCACCGAAAACGACTTGCACGCCAAACGGATGGAAAGATAACAAACTCTTGGCTTCGTCAGCAATCTGAGAAGCCAACTCTCGAGTCGGTGAAATCACCAAACAAGACACTTGACCGCGTCTCGGCGCTCCCGCACGCGCCAAACGTTCAATCGCTGGCAAGAGGAATCCGACAGTCTTACCGCTTCCCGTCTTTGCGCGCGCGAGAACATCGAGTCCTTGCATAATGTGCGGCAGCGTGGCGTCCTGAACCGCCGTGGCGTGGGTGAAACCCATCACTTCGTGAATCGCACGAGACGACTCCTCCGTCAAACCCATATTCGCAAATGCGGCTGTGCTCGACGGCGCGTTTCCAGTCGATACTTCGACCCGCTGCGCCGTCGCCAGCGCACCCCCGGTATTCTTCATCAGATTCGGTCGCGGCATCGGCGGCGCCGCGCGTTGTTTACGTTCATCTCGGCCTCCATATTCTCGCACATTTTGCGAGCCGCCGCCTAAATCCATTCGCTCACTCACGCTCGGACCGTCGTTTCGCGGACGCGGGAACCGTCCACCGCCGCGTCCACCGCGTGGACGCTTCTGTCCACCGCGTCCGCCGCGTCCACCGTCGTGTCCACCGCCGTACATGCTTCTTCTTCCTCTACCGCCGTCGGGGCCTCGAGATGCTTCCTCGCGCGCTTCCACCCCTCGAGCGATGACGACGATTCGTCGATTAGTTGCGTGTGCGGACGATTTCGCGCGCGGTGCTCGAAGCGCAAAGGATACGACGCGTGCTTGAATGATCCTTTCGAATAGGAAGGATGTTCGAAGCATACACTCGCGATCGCGATCGGGGCTCCGTAAAGTGAGGAGAAATTGTTTTGCTATGCAGAAGTCGGTTTTCAACGTTCTGTAGTAATCTGATCATGTACAATGTTCTAATAACGCGGTTGGGCGATTTAAATGAAAGGTGTCGCCAATTAATTCGCATCCGCCATCTGTGCGTCCTCCGCGGCTGGCGCCGCCGCGTCTGGCGCGGCGGCGTTTGTCGGCTCTTCAGCTTCCGCTTCTGCTTCCGCTTCCGCTTCCGCCGCATTTTCTGTTTGTTTGGATTTTGATCGAGATTTCCCAGCTTTTTTGCGAATATCGGCGCCGAGTTTTCGCAAATCCGCCGCGAGTGTCTCCGCCAAAGTCTCGGCTTCGGCCACATCGGTAATCTCGCGTCGCTCAATGGCGCTCACGACGCTCAAAAGGTATTCAGCTGACTCGGCGGTGAGCACCTCCTTCGCCATTTCCTGAGCCATTTGATTCGTTTCTTCTCTGTACTTGTTCAACTCTGCGGGGTGGTCCAAGTTGAGCTGAGCCAATCTCGCATTCGCGTCGCTGAGTTCTTCGTACGCCGCTCTCACGAGTTTGAGTTGCTCTGGATCTGTCGTCTGATTCTCCGCAACGAGCGCCTTCTCGACGAGCTCGCTGTGCTTGAGCTTCAATTCTTCAATCCTTCGCATCGTCAGATGGATATCCATGAGAAGTTGAATGCACTTCGGCAGGTCCTTCTCTGCCGGCATGATGCCGTCCTCTTCAATCATGCTCGTGTACTTGGCCACGGTCGCGCGTCTGGTCGCCACAAAATCGTTGACTCGCTGCGTCGACTCTTGCTTTGTTGCAGTATGAAGTCGACGAGCCGTCACGAGAACTATTTCACTGTAGTTGAGCGCTGTCTTCTGCGGGGAGGCGATCGCTTCTGGTTCATCCTTGTCTTCACCCGCACCCGTGGTTATCTTTTCCTTCGAAGAATCTTCGCCCATACCCTCGACCCCACCAGGTCGAAGTGCGAGTTGTCCATTCGCAAGCTGATCGATGGTTTTCAAAGAACATCTTATGAACGCCTCCTTGAAGGCGTTGACCATCGTTCGTAGACGAGTTGTTCCCAATTCGATGACATTCGGTGCTGCGTCGCTTTCAAACTCCTTGAATCGGTTCTGGCACAGTGAGAGCTGCGCCGCGAGAGTGTTCATATCCCCCTTTTCTTCAAGAAGTCTGATGCGATCCAGGACGTACTTTTCAAAGTTGAGCAATTCAGACTTCGCTGACAAATCAGCAGCTCCGTAAAACGCAGTCCAGTAAGGTTTTTGAATGAGATTCGGCCCGGATCCTTCTTTTTGTTCCTCCGCCTGAACTTCTTTCATGGCTTCACTTACGTTCTCTTCCCACGAGTGCAAGTTACCTCTCGTTGGGATGGCGAAATCGTACCACAAATTGTACGCATACTCAAGGAAGTCCTCTACCGAGGGTTCTGGTACGCCCTCGCCACGTTGCGAAGCTAACAAGTCATCAGTCGATGATGCATTTGCCTTGGACAGAGTAGAAGCGGTGGCTCGGATAAGCAATCCAATCGCAAAAAATCGAACGTCTCGCGAGTGAGCCATGACAGAAACTCTCTTCTGAGAAGTCACCTTCCCGGTCACCATGTACGAAATAGCCGAGGAGATTGTCTGAACGTCCTCATTCATGTAGAGGAGCGAAAGGGTCAGGCGCGCCGCTCGTCTGACGTTTGCGATGTATCTTCGTCGAGACTCGCTGATCCCACATTCGTAAACAATCTTTGGATCACCATTTGCATCGACAGGAGGCGTTTCTGGCACCTTGATGCGCAAATTTGCGTCATCGATTTCAACCATGCTCACCTTGAAAGTTCCCGGTCTCCCGTTTCTTTTATCTCTGAATAGCGGCATCACGTACTCAAGCGCCTTTCTAGCGTGTCCAATCTCACCAGGTGACTTCTTAAGTCGGGCCCACGCCAAGCGGTATGCCGCCTTGTGAAACTTGGGATACGTCTTATTGATGAACAGGAGAGCCTCGACGCAATCTCTATAGGCCCCGATCCAGCTGTTGGGCATATCATCAGGCATATATGGGTGTTTAAGAACACTCACAGTGAGTGCCTGCCCAGCTGGTGTCATCTTCTTCCGCTCGTTGACTGGAATCGACAATAACATACGAAGACGGATATTTGTCACCTGATACAATGCCTCCAGACTGCCAGGCATTGCTGATAATCCGCGAGCGTGCAGATGAAGCACGCCAGCGAGTGGATCTTGTTGCTTCTTCGCAAGTTTGGCTAAGAAGTATGGGTATATCCAGTTATCCTTATCACCCTCGGCTGATTTTGCGAAGGCGTTCTTGCACATGGTGAGGATGTGCACGAATTCAGGTGAAGCCTTATCAACCGTGGCCACTCTACCGTCGTAGATCGGCGGCGCTTCTTGTAACAGTTCGTACGAAGTTTGGCCGAGACGCTCATATATTTGAGAGCGAACCCATTCCGTTTCGGGATGTCCCGGGTAGTGGGTCATGATCAAAGCTTCCTCTGCTGCTATCAGAGATCTACGAATCGCCAACTGGCACCTCTTCAACACTTGCATGATGGGTGCCGACCTGAAAGACTGAACCGCGATAATCGTAGCCGCATCGTTTAGAACAATGTCTTTGATGTTGTCGATGTGATCTGCGAGTGCTATCCAACTCTGAGGGCGAGTGGGATTGTACTCAATATCAAACTTGAGAAGGCGCGTGACATCCGAAGCTTGATCGGCCACCATACTGACTCCCTCTTCGGCGGTCAACCACTTGCGACTGAGCGAGCCCGATGCTTCGCAGCTATCAAGGAGAGTGGCGATAGCATCATATCCAGTCTGCTCATCTTCCAGCTCCTTTTCGAGAGTTGCAACGTCAACCTCATAACAGAATTGAAAGAACGTCTTGTAGACTTCCGCATACTCGAGAAGTCGCTCCTCAGATTTTTTAATCTCGACATCTGTCGAAACTTCGATCAGAGGAGAAGGAGGAACCGACTCGGGCGCATTGCCCTTCTTTGGAGTGACCAGAGTAGCGTTCTTTCTTGCGGTAACGATTTGATCCGCCGTGGGTTGAGAGATCAATTCACGTGCGAGAGCTCGTTCTTTCTCGTCAACTTGTTCAACGCTCATATTCGGCTCGAGGTAATCACTGAACGACGTCAGGTAATTAGTAATCAACGTACTCTGCGCCGTTTTAGGTGGATCGGAGATTTTCACGCGAATCGCCTTGAGAATGCCTGCGATTTGCTCCTGATCGACACCTTCACTCTTGGTGGCGTACGGCTGCACCGCCAACCATAGATCAGCTGCATCTCGCTCGCTCGTAATGTGAAGAGTCGTTTCGCACGCTCCACCTTCATCGCGGCACTTTCGAGATGGTGCTTCGAGTTCAAACCCATACAAACAGTAGCACAGCTGCACGATGAGCTTGTCTACTCTTTGAAGCACTTGGCGCTCCGCCTTGTCCTGTGGAGTACGGTCGTCATCCTCAACGCTACTGATTTTGCTTCGCTGACGCTTTCCACGACGGCGTGAACCGCCCTCTTCGTCATCATCCGCGGCGGCATCTACATCCTCTTGCACGCGCTTTGTCACCTTGACCTTGGTCGTTCGAGCCTTTGATGCATGCTCGCTAGCATGACGCTGCTCGCGAGCCTTGGTGATGCGGTTTCGCATGGATGCCATCTGCACCAGTGACGACTTTAAGAACGATCCCTTTCGTCCTTCTCCGCAGCAGCACCTACAGTCGGCTAGTCGAAGGTGAAGCTTCTCATGTAGATCGATTATGATAGCGTCCTTCGCTTTTGACGCGTACTGAATGGCTGCAATCAATCTCGCCGAAGCCTCCATATTTGCTGCTCCCTGGCGAGAAATTTTGTTTCCTTTTCTTCCGCCAGGTTCGTGCGCAAACTCGTTGTAGTGGACCTCAAAGAGAGAAGTCGCGATCGCTTGCAAATTAAGCGATTCAGCCGTCTCTAGCGCTAGTTTTGCGTGAGACTTGCCGGACGACTCGATAGCTTCTGCCATCAAACGCAACATGACGTGATCCTTTGTAAAATCATACACACCCTTCAGCGCCTTAAGCTCAACAACGATACACGAGGGTCCCTCCTTCTTCGCCGCCGCTGCCAAAACCTTGAGAGCATCTTGTTTCTCAGACAGCGTGAGTTGCAACGTGTCCAAACCTTCGGTAATCTCTTGATCTTCGTCTGGTAAAAGCAATGGAGTCAATGTCGAAACCAATTCGGCAGTTTGACCCTTCGCAAATCGTGAACCAGCACCAGTAACTACTTCCTTCACCTTCATCGCGTCCAGTGCTGCACGCAAAGATTGCTTACTGAATCTCGTCGGTGCCGCATCTTCGATTTGCTTCGGAGGAGATGGTAACTCGTTATCGTCTAACGCCACTTCTTGAGCTCTATCGAGGTAAAAGTTGCTCACGCTCGGCTCCTCTCCGTCGAGATCGGCAATTTTATGATGCAGAAACAAGCTTTCCGTCTGGAAATCTTGATCGGTATTTGCGTCCATCTCTATTGATGCCTGCTTGAGAAAGTCCTCGGCCAAGTCTCTAAAGAATTTGCGAGACGGTTGACCCAAGGCGCTCGCTCTCGCCGCCAAGACGGCGGTGTCAGAAAGACAGAGAAGGATTCTTGTTCGTGACGCCAGTTCATCACCGGGACCAACACCGTAAATCTGGTACAAAGTGATGAGCATCGATGGCGTCGGTGCGCAATCGTCTTCCGAATCAGGACGCCATCGGGCGGCAGTCGTGGACAGAAACCGCCAAGCAACGTGAGCGGGTCCGCCATTGGCGGCGATGTCGTCGACAAACGACGACACGCGCTGAAGGGATTTTTTCCGTCTCGCCTCTTCTGCCTTCTTCGCGGCCGCTTCCTTCATTTCACGAATATGTTTCTTTTTCATGCTCTGCGCTCGTTCTGCGGCTGCCGCAACGTCGCTCGTGGCTGCTTTCACCGCCGCGACAACTGGATCCTCAGCGCCGATTAGTGTCAGAAGCGCTCGTCCAATGTTTGCTTCTGGCTTCCATTTTTTCGCCTCCAACGCTTTTTTCTTCGACGCGGCTTCCGCCTCCTTGACTGCCCGTTCTTCTTCCGCGAGGATACGAGCCTTTTCTTCTTCGATCGCTCTCTTTGCATCGAGTTCTTCTTGTCTTCGAGATTTACGCACCGGCGCCACCGATCCCTTTTTAGAGGATTTCGCCGGAGTTTTCTGGGAAGCCATTGGTTCATCCTCCGGTTGAGACGGGACTGGCGGTTCCTCCTTATCAGCCTTGTCTGCGTCGCGCATCTCCTGGTCGTTCTCTTGAGCAGACGGAGGAGACGGACTTCTTTTGGGTGCATCGCTTTCGCTCGCTTCAAAGATGAATCGTAATTGTTTCCCCATTTGCACGTGTTTCGGTATGTCCAAGCCCTCGACACTGCGAATGAAAGACACGTCGATCATGTCACCATCGGCATCCTCGTCTTGATCCGTCGATTTGCTCGGGGCGTTCATGGGTGTCAAAAGCACTTCATCTGCGTCATTTGCTCTGGCGGTGTCCGTGGCGTGCGCTTCTGCTTCGTCATCCTTCGGCTCTTTCGCCAAAGGTTCGGGCGTCTTTTCATCCTCCACCAACGTTGGCGAATCTACTCCGCCCAATCTCGCGAGAATACCCGCTACGACTTCCCAAGTCTTACCCGCCGACGGTCGAATGTGAATCTCAACCTCGCCGTCGCCTCGATCGGGCGTGGACGGCGCAAACGACGCTCGAGCTGCCTTCAAAGCTCGAGAAACCTCGAGTTCCTCCGGCGCCCGTTTCATCGTCTTCGCGCGCGCATTCGTCGGATCCAATTTCACCACCTCTTGCGCGTACCCTTTCGCGCTGTCGTAATCCCCAGACGCGTGACAAATCTCACACAAATCCTCCAACAGGAGCTGATTCTTTGAACTCAACCGCACGCCTCTCTCGTACGCCATCCTCGCCACGCTAAACTCCCCTTTCCGCGTCGCCGCCGACCCTAACCGCCGCCATAGCATCGCGTCCTCATCATCGATCTCCACCGCCGCCGCGTAACACCGCAAAGCCTCGTCGTTATTCGCGTCGGCATCTTCACCTTCGGCTCCTTTTTTCGTTTCAGCCTCCAAAAACCGACCCAAGTTCTTCAACGCCAAAAACTTTACCCGCGTTAACCGCGCCGAGAGATCCCTCGCGTTCGTCATCGGGTGCGTCAGGACTCTTCTCAACGCATCGATCGCGCCCGCTCGGTCTCCGTTCGCGGCGTTTCGAAGCGCAGATTCGTACGCTGAAGCCAAGCGAGATTCCTCGGCTTCAGTCGTGCGTTTGGCAGACGCCGTCGCGAAGGCTTCCGCCTGCGTCGGTGCTTCATTGAGCGCCGCCCAATCCATCGTCGCCTTCTAACGACGACGACGACGACGACGACAACTAGTCGCGCGCGGTCGAGGCGCGCGTCTCACTGCGATGCGTCGCGACGTCGACTGACGCGGTCGCGGGTCAACGACCGATGTCTATTTAAAATTTTCAAAAGTTTTCTTGACCCTGTCGACAGGTGATGGTTCGTGAACCGTGAATAAAGTCTTGAACTTTTAAGAGCAAATTACAACAAAGAGAAAGTCCTCGCGTCGTCGGCTACGAAGGCGTGGGAAGGCGCTGCGCGAATTTCTCGAGCGCAGGAAGATTTGCGGTGAACCACTCGCGGTCACGAGGGATGGATTCGCAGAGGTACGCTGGCGCGTCGAGGTCACCGCTGCGACCTCGGCCTCGGCCGGCTGGTTTGTATTGGACAAAATCGCACGTGTCCATGTCGAAGCACTCCATCAAGATCTGAATCTGCGCCATGTGCTCGAGCGCGCGCTTGACTGGAACGATCGGTCGCGAGTACGGACACTTGATCTCGACGATTCGACCGTGTGGGTGGACCCCGTCCGGGGAAGCGCCGAGCCAAAAGTATTCATCGTGGATTTTTAACCCAAATGTGAAGCACTTTGTACCGTGTACGGCTTCGTAGTGCGCCAATGCCTCGGATTCGTACGTGTTACCGTGGACGACGGCGGGTGGACCCTTCCACGAGTTTCCCTTGCGCTTCGTCTTCTTCTTTTGCTTGTTCTCCTCATCGTTTGAAGACGAATCGGCGCTCAACTCCTTCTCCAACTCGGACAATCCTTTTGCCTCGAGCTCTCGCTCTCGCGCGCGTATCCGCATTTTTTTCTCCAAAACCCCATCTGCGCCATATTTATCCCTCGCGTCGATGCCCAAAACTTTCCCGACGTCGCTCGCGGTAAGCACGCTCGCACGAGCGAACCACCACGCGTCGCTGCCTTGAGCCGGCCAAGCCTCCGCATCCTGTCTAAAATCCAGCTCCGCCACGAGTTCGCACACCTCCGTCCCGCTCGGTACGTTGCACTCAAACACCTTTTGCTCAGCCGTCGACGTCGACCCTCCCGAACGCATTCGCTCGACGTCCACGCCCTTGTGCGCCAACCGCTCATCCACGGTGTACTTGCGCTTTGGATGCCCCGGATCCGGCGCGCGTTTCGCCTTGGCGCGTTTTGACGCGCGCGGATGCGCGCGCGTCGTCACGTTTCGCGCCGCCCCCGCCGCCGTCGTCGTCGACGGCATCCATCGCGCGCGATGTCGCGGCGTTTGAGTTCGCACCGCCGCCGCCAGTGAAGACGCGCTATTGTCGCGCGCGCGATGCGAACGACGACGACGGGAACACGGGTCACCGATCGCCGCGGGCGCGGGCGCGGGCGACGAAATCGAGAGCATAGTCGTCGTCGTCGTCCGTATCGTCGTCGTCGTCTCGCGCCAAGTTACCTTCGCGCGAGGGTAACTGAGCGTCACTTTTTCGACACTCTCGAGGCGACCACCGAGAAACGCATGGAATGGAAGGCGTGTGGCGTGGACGACACATTGCGACGGCGAACGAACGAACGAAGACGAACGAAGACGAACGGACGAGATGAGGACGATGCGAACTGGACGCGGCAAACGAATCGTCGCGGTGTGCTCGACGGTGGCGATGATTGGATTGGTCGTGTGCGCCGCGGCGGCGAACGCCGCGTCTGCGGATTTGGGGAACGAACTCGCCGGTAGGCGACTGTTGGGATCCGATTCGGAAAACACGCCCGTGCTGGATTGGATTTTGGCGAGACAGGGCGATGGGGAAACCTCGACGCCCGTTCTGGATTGGTTTTTGGATCGCGGGCAAGATGCGGCGGGATTGTTCGAGACGCCGTTTGTGCAACGCGTGAGAAATCGAATCGCCACGGCGTTCTTTTCGGAAGTGTTGCGTTTTAATTTCACGCAGTCGATCGATCGAATCAATGATGCGGCGACTCGGCGCGCGTCGCTCGAGTTGACGACTTGGAACTCGACGTTTGCACGTGAGTTGTACTTTGAGACGAATGGAAACATTCATTCCTTTGGTTACGACGCGCTCGACGTGGACGCCTTTGTGACAAACGACGTGTGTCGATCGCCAATGCTTCGAGAAAATCTCAATGTCGCGTCGATGGAAGACGCATTCTGGCAAGCGAGTCCACTCTCTGGAGAGTTACCGAGAGGTACGTACACCGGGTGCATTCTCGGGACGGGCACATACGAAGCGATCGCCAGACTTTACGGCATTCGGCGCACGTTCAATATTGACTCGTGGATGGGTAAAAAGTTTGACGAATTGCAAACGTCATCGGTGACCAATCTCATCAAAGTCAACTACGGACCGCTCATAGAGTCCATCTTTCCTCGTTTGAGAGACCCTATCGAGCTCTATCCGGGTCGAGCGTCCGTTGCCGAGTCGTACTTTGAGACTGGCACGGATGCCATCGTCGTCGACTATAGCTCGTTTGATCACGAGTTCCAGTACTTCCGCGACGAAATGCGCGCAATTTACCCGGGCGTCTTTTTGGGGCGAATGTATGCGGTCGAAGGGATGTCGCTCTTTGGTGGTGCTTTACAAGTCCCGACCGGCGCCCAGCCGGTGTACGCGGTGAGTTTCATACTCGTCGGCGACGCGCAGACAACCATGCCGTTGTCCGAATAATTAGAGCGAGGACAAACGAACAACCAAACATTCGCGCGAATAAGACGTAATTTATTCATCGCCAAGGATCGGTATTTTTTAATCTATTCAATCCGGGACGTCATCTCTAATTATTCTCCAACTGCTGCTGCTACGGGTGACATAAACTACCGCTCAATTCGTCGTCGAACCGACGCCGACTCGCGCGAATTCGAGAAGCGTCCGGCACATGAAATCTGGCTGCTCGAGATGCGCCACGTGACCGCACTCGTCCACCCAAACCAACTTTGCGTTCGGAAGCTCCTCCATAAACTTATCCGCGTAGCTCGGTTCGAGAATCTTATCATCGCGTCCCCACATGACGAGCGTCTCAACGGGCACCTTTGGAATGGAATTTCTCACCTTGAAGCCACCGGATTTCATAAACGACAACGTCGCGTCGCACCACTGCGGCGCAAACGTGTGCAACCTACCGACGCGAAGCGCATCCTCCGTCGCGTACGTTGGCTTGTCAAAGTACGCCATCTGATTTGCCGCGTTTCGCAGCGCGACGGTGCGCAAAATATTGACACCCATCTTCGCCACCGGTCGCGGAAGCGCGCCCATCGGTCCCAAGCCTTCGATGAATCCTTGCGCGTCGACGAGCACGAGCTTCTCCACCGCCTCGGGATGATTCGTCGCGAAATCGATCGCCGCGGCGCCTCCGAGCGAGGCACCACAAAGCACCATCGGTCGCCCAATGTTTTCCTTCCAAAACGCGTAGAGATGCGCCCGCTTCGCCTCGGGCGAGTAATCCCCGACGCCGCCGTCTCCCGCATCCGTGAACCCCCACCCCAGGAGATCCACCGCCCACGTCTCCGTCACCGCCGCAAGCTTTGGAAACAACCTCCGGTACTCGAGACACGAAGAATCAAACCCATGCAAAAGCACGAACGGCGGCGCGTCGCTCCCGGCCGGTCCTTTATCCCCGACGCACGACGTCAAAACGGGCGACTCGCGACCGGGCACGACGACTTCGACCCGCGCGCACCGCTTTGCCATTTCAATCGCCGCCGGTTCCGTGAGTTCCCCAACCTCGGGCGGGAAAAACGCCGGAAACCCATTCGCACCGATCGCCGACGCCGCCGCCGTTTTCGTCGTCGTCGTCGCGTTTCCGTTTCCTCGTAATCGTCGTCGTCCTAAACGACGACAGCGCCCGTTTTCGTTCGTCCGCGGACAGGTCGACCGCGTCCCCGCCTCGACGAAACCACTCGCCGATCGCATCGTCGCCGATCGCATCGTCTCCACCTGTCGCGCGCGAACCGAGCGATCGCGGTGAATCCGATCGTCCGATCGATCGTCCGTCCGCTTTTGACGACGACTGATGATGATGATGATACGATGAGATGATTGATGAGAACCGATAAGAACCGATAGGACGATGATGGCAGAGGAACAAAAAAAACAAAAAAAACAAAAAATATGAACCGTCACATCATCGACACCGACACCACCGAGACGAGTGAGTGATGATAAAAACGCCCGGGCGTTACCGGCGATACACACCGACGCGCGACGAACGGAACAGACGAACGAAACAGACGAACGAAACGAAACGAAACGGACGAGATGCCGACGTACAGACGGAGCGAGCGCGCGTTCAGCCGATACAACAACAACCCGGGAAGCGGATCGAGCGGGTTCCACGGCGTGGCGCCGAACGGTGGGTACGATTTTTACGACGACGAGTACGAAAAGTACGCACCCGTGGTGAAAATGCCAAACGGCGAGGGCGTGGTGTCCGAGTGGACGATGGGGAAGACGCGGGAGTACGACCCGACGCGGGAGGAGTACTTGAGGGACGTGGACGAGGCGAAAGCGGCCGGGGTACCCCTCGGGGCGTTCATCGAAACGCGACGCGCGTCGGTGGTGAAGACGATGGCACAGGAACGCGTGACGCTGACGGTGCGCAGTTTGATGCACGCGGACGCCGAGTACGGGGGACCGTTTGAGGTGACGATCGCCGCCGGAGCGCGCGTGCACGAACTCAAAAAGCTCATCGCGGATAAGTGTGGGGTTTTACCCGGTTTGCAGTGTTTGTCCTACGCCGGGAAGCGCATGGAGGATCCGAACAGGACGTTGTTACACATGGGCGTGCGGTATTGGAACGCTCGGTTTCCGCGTTGGCCGGTGACCATTCTCAGACGATGACGACGACGACGACGACGACAACGATCGATCGATCGAACGTTCGCGATGCGATGGGATGACGTCGTTTCTTTTTCACACATTTTTAATGTCACGCACACGCACCGGACGAACGAACGAACGCGCGTCGTCAAACGTACGCGAACTCGACATCTCGACATCTCGCCTCATCCACAGGGGCACCCACCCCTCTCACCTCGGTTTTATGCGGGCGTCGTCCACACATCGCGACCGTCCGACCGTCCGACATGCGCGCGAGCGCATCCAACGCGGCGGCGCGAACGAACGCGACGATGACGAAGACGCGAACGAATGCGACGACGACGCGAACGAACCGCGCGAACGCGAGCGCGAGCGAAGTCGCGCGTCGCGGGGATGGTTTTGAAATCCCTGCGGGGTGTCAACTCGCCGTGTTCGCCTCTGGGTGATTCTGGGGCCCGGACGCCGTGTTTTCAGCGATGAAGGGCGTCCGTGGGTGCACGGTGGGGTACACCGGGGGTGATGGTGATTTTCCGACGTACTCGGCGGTGTGCTCGGGGTCAACAGGGCACACGGAGGGGTATTACGTCGCGTACGACCCGACGGAGACGAGTTATCAAAAGTTGCTCGATCAGTTTTGGGCCGAACACTCGCCGACGTACCAGAGCAAAACGCAGTACAAGTCGGCGATTTGGGCGCAGACACCAGAGCAGTACGAACAGGCGGTGAAGTCAAAGGAGGAGGCGGAACGTCGGGTGCAAAGGACGATGTTTACCGACATTTACACGCCCGAAGAGAGCGCGCAGACTGCTTGGTGGGACGCCGAGGCGTATCACCAAGATTACTACAACAAACCGAGAGCGTCTCGGTTTGGGTGGTAAATTGGGTGGTTGTATTTCAGGATGACGTGCTCTTTGACCGCAATTGCGTGTCGCGACGCGAACGAAGACGCCGACGTGACATTGCGGATGGAAAATTTCAATCGTGAAGGACATCCGTGACTTGATTTGAGCGTCTTCGTTCGCGACACAGAGCCCAGCCATCGCGTACGTGAATGAACCTATTAGAGCTTTTTAATTTTCAGACTATACACTGTACTTGTATTCATCAACGCGTCGAGCTACGTACGTACATACACGAGAAAATGATTTTTGCTAAAAGGTGAGAAGCGCTCGCTCACTTCGCGACGGGAAAGCTCCGCACCATCGGCGCTTTCGGCGGCGCGTCCTTATCGAACGGAAAGATGAGCGAGTCTTCGTTTCTACCGTAACCTTTGAATCGAATCTCATCGTCGAAGACTTCAACTACGGCGAAGGGTCCCGGGGAAATATCCATGGCGAGCATCGGGCTCTCCACGGCGAGGTAGTGAACGCCGGTTTTATCGCACGTCCAATTTGCGCCTTCGTGTTGATGACCAGAGATTACGCACTTGATGCACCCGCGCGTGCTTTCGTCTTCGATCACCTCGAGCATCTCGTCGTAATCCCACATGAGCGTCTTGCCCGACCGCTTCGCGGTGGAGAAGGGATGAATGAGCAAATGAGAAAGAATGATTACCTTTTCACCGCTCTCCTTCGCGCGCCGTAGCGTGTCGCGCGCCCACGCAATCTGCTCCTTCCCGAGCCCACCGTTAAACGGCACCCACCGCCCGTCCAACCCCTCCATATCCTTAAAGTACGGAAACGTCCCGCTCATCCGTTCCGTCTCAATCACGTCCGGGTTTTCCCGCACAAACGCATCCACGTTTGGATTAAACCTCCGCAAGAGCTCCACCGCCTCTTCGCACAGTCCCTGTTGCCGACCCTTTCGATAAATGCTCACCGCGTACGGATCCAAAACCATCACCCGCCACCCATCACCAGGGGTAAACGAGTAATAAAAATCCCCATTCGAATCCGCGCACTTGAAATCTAACGCGCTTCCATCCGTCGACACGCCTCTTCGCAACTCTTCTCGCGTAAAATTGTACAACTCGTGGTTCCCCACCGTAAACACCCAATCCTCGCATTTCGCTCGGCTCAGTATCCGCATCACCGCCCCGAGGTCCTCCCTCCCTCTCTCCACTGGTTTAAAATTATCGCTCACGAAATCGAACGCGCACTGATGATCGGTAATGTCTCCGTTGTGCACCGCGAAATCCAACTCGTGCGCGTTGAAAAACTCCACCGCTCGCTCTGCGACGCGCAACGAGTTTCGATACCGTCGCATCTGCGTCCCGGTGACATTCTTACGGTCCGGCCCATCGGTGTACTGGATATCCGTGAGTAATCCAAAGGTGAACCGCGGCACCGCGGGGTCTCCGTCGTCACGCACGCTCGCGTGCGTCGTCGTCGTCATCGTTGACATCTTGTGGTGTCGTTCAAACCCAAGACTGCGACGGCGCGCGACACCGACGAAAGACGTCGACGGACGACGACGGAGACGAAGAGATTCGATGGCCAAGGTTACGGATGCGCGCGTCGTCGGAAGCGTCTTGACGGCGCGGTGCATGACAGACAGAGAGGCTGCGTCTGAGGGAGAATAAAACAAAAGAGAAGAAAAGGGGCTTGGTTTGCTTTGGTTTGGTTTGGTCTGAGCGTATGTACATTTTACACGACAACGACGACGACGACTGAGGATTTCCGTCACCCGTCGCCGAGTTCGAAGAACGAAGGATCGGGCCAATCCTCTGGAAATTTAATCTCTCTGAATTCATCCATCTCGACGACCTGGGTCGGGGTTTCTTTAGAGAAATCGATAAGGATTTCGACAGGATCCTTACCGTTTCCCGGCGGAGGGAAGAGAGCTGCGAGCTCATCGTCAAGCGCTTGTTCCTCGGGAGTTAATATCGGTTCGTTGATGAGACGGAGGTCGTAGAGACCGCAGTCTGGACATTCGGAACAGAGGACGTCTTCGAGTTCGGAGACGGCTTCGGTGCGAGAGAGACCGGTGGCGGATTTGGGTGGCGGTCCCCAGAGCTTGGTGTGCGGACGGAGCTGACGCGGGAGCGGGATTTTGAGTGCGCGCATGAGCGACAGCGCGCGTTCGCGTTCCTGTGGGAACATCAAGGGAAGGACGCGTCGCATCAAGCACTCGGTGTGATACGCCATTTGGCAAGGGAAGACGTAAAAAGGTGCGAGCAGACTTGGATCGTCGGCGTTTTCCATGAGGCGAAGCCGAACGACGGGTCGCTTGCACAATTCACACTTTTGATCCTTAGAGATGACGTACGTCTTTTGTTCGAGCTCTTCAATCTCATCCTGCACGTCCTGGTTGAAGACGTTGAGGTCATCGATGCCCTTTTTCAGCCGTTCAATCTCGTCGCGATGTTCGGTGAGGGATTTCAAAACCAAGCTCTTGACGTCGTCGATGACGGTGAAATCCGGAAGCAAAGGTAAAATATCCTCGACGCGCAACGCCCCGTTCGTCTGATCCAAAAAGTTCAGAGCCTCGCGAATAGATGCGCGTTGTTCGTCTTGGCTCACGGATTCCATCTGCTTATCCAAGGCTCCAGACTTTTGAATGGACCACTTGGCGATTTCAATCCACAATTTCTTCTGAACATCGTCATCCTTTGGATCTCCTTCGTGCAACGCCGCCGCCTTTGTCGTCACCATTTTAGCGAGCTCGATATCCTGAAGCGTCTGTAGCGCAATGTGTATCGCCGAATCAAATTCCTTAGAAACGCAGTATGCGTACACGGTACTGCGGTGAACCCCACTCGCCTCGCAAGAGCGAATTGCGCGTTGTATGTCGTAGTGCGGATTCCCGGCGGCGTCTACAGCTTCAAAGATGTACTTGTTCAAAGCAGACACGACGGTGGGAGACGTATCGAGAAGCTTGATGTACACGTCCAGCAGTACATTGTGCACAGACTTTTCTCCGAACGCGACGCCGCTCGGTTTCGAAGTGATTGTCTCCAGATATCGAAGAATGTGCGTGAGCAGCGTTTTGTTTGTCTCTGAAAACGTGCTCGCATCCTCGATAAAGGTTTGAATTATCTTCATCGCATCCGTCCAAGTCTCGTTGGATAACATCAAGTCCACCGTCTCTTTCGGAGACGCGCGCAAGAGCGTGGGGAGCACTCTCTGCAAGGTTTCGCGCGGGATTCCGGGAGAAGAAACGACGTGCAAAGCATGCTTCAAATTACCCAATTTGATAAAGTGATCGAGCACTCTGTCGTAATCTCCGCAGAGCTCTGCAAAGTACATTTCGTCGTCGATGCGCTTCGCATCACTCAACAACCGAAGCGTCTCGCGTTCATCCAAGGTTTTAGCGTGTGCCGATAAGAAATCGCGCACTTTTGCGTCGTTGGCGTTGCTTCGCGAAGCGTTCGCAATCTTGACGAATTGCTCCAAGAGCCACATGGCGAGAATCAATCGTAGCGCCGCATCGTCGCTCGGCAACTCTCTCAACCGCGTCTCCACGTACACATACAACGCTTTTCTCGCACCGAGATCGGTGAGCGTCTTTGCCACAACCTCTATCGAGTGCGCTCCGCCCGCCATGGCGTAAGCCTCCGCGGCTTCCACGTGACGCTTCAATTTGAGCATTCGTTCCGCCTTCGCCGTGTATACAAACTGACGTTGCAATTCCGACTTGCACAGCGCTATCGCGCGATCGTAATCGTACTGATCGCTGTACACGCGCCACATGCGTGCGTCTTCGTGTTGCAAGGTGACCTCAAGCATGTTGCCAACGTTTGCGACGTACACTGCGCCGGTGACGGGATCGGTGAACACAAACGTCGAAGCGCCACCCTTGGGAAGTTCAATCGTCGCCTCGATCTCACCCGTTACGGCGTTCATCGCCACCAAATATTTGGTGTACAGCAGCAAGATGTGATACTCCGTCATTGTGAGAGAAATTGGAACTTCAGTCCCGGACTCATCGCCTTCGAGTCGCGGAAACGGCAACGCGCCGTGTCTCTCCAAGACGCGCGACGACTCGCTCGCGTTGAAATTGAACGCGCCGCGATACACCCCAGTCCCCGTCAACCACGCGAATCGATCCGGAACGTCCGCGCCGCGCGGTCTCCACACGCAGAGTTTGCTTAAATCGCTCGCCACCGGCATCTCCACCGCCGGGTCTGCGCTACCGAGGCTCGCGCGTGCCTTTGCCAAGACGGATTCAACCGAATACGAGCCAACCAGAGCGTACATTTTCGAAGGCGTCGTAAATACCACTCCGTAACGCGCCGTCTCCTGCGCGTCGTCGCCAACGCGTTTCCCAGAGCGCACGGCGAGCAAACCAGTCACCGGTGAACCGTCGTTCGTCGCGTACACGACGTCGCATGACTTTTCAAATCGTTTTGAATCCTCTCTGGAATCCAACCGCGCGTCAAAAATCCTTCCGTCGCGCGCGCCCACCAACAACCGCACGACGCCCTCCTCCTCCTCCTTCGCGTTGCCGCGAAAGAATCTCGCGCAAATGCACTGAACTCCACGCAAACCCGCGATTGAACGCGCCTCTCTCCATCCCGCGCGCCAGTACAAGACTTCATCCTTGGTCGCGTCGCCATCCGCGCGCGTCGTCGCCAACACACAATCCGTCCCGCACTCGTCATCCATCACCACCAGCGTCGCCACGGCGTGTTCACCCCCGCACCATATCGCGTCACCAACTTTTAACGGTTCCGTATTCTCGACACGTCGCGTCGAGCTGGACGTCGACGCATCACCGTCTCGCGCTCGAACCGGTAACCGTCCCAACGTCGCCTCGCCTGTCGTCCCGTCGCTTCCGACGCACGTTCCCGACGTCCCATCGCACGCAACGTGCGCGCGAGACGCGCGTCTCCGTCCAAAAGTATCATCTCCAACGTTTCTCGCCGTCATTTTCGGTCGTTCGCGCGACGCATCCGCGTTGTGCGCGTCGGCGTCGGCGTCGGCGTGATTAATAATCACGTTCGTTCCGCTTTGAACATCGTCGCCCTCTTCGTATCCACCGCCTCGTCGTCCATCCGCGCGCACGAACGCCTCGAACGCCGTTCGCACGTCCGCGTCGTCCGCAAGCGTCGCGCCGACGGGAAGCGTCGTCGACATGCGCGCGCGTCGATGTTTGCAGTCGTCGGTAGTTTCGTCGAGTATTCCAACCCAAAAGTGCCTTCAAAAAGCGACGCATCAATCATCGACACACGAAACGCGCGCGTCGAACGATGCGAGCCGAACACCGCGGGTTGACTTCGCGCACCATCAAGGGCGTTTTCACCGTCGCCGTCGCGTGCGCGTCGACGTTCGCGCATCCCGCGACGGGATTAGATGATCATCAGTCGAACAACGGTGTTTTGTTTGACTTTGTTTCGTCGTCGACGTCGTGTTTGCGACGGGCGACGTCGGTGGCGTCCGTCGACGCGAAAACGATCGGTTCTTTCGTCGCCGCGAGAACCGGGCGGACGTTCGTGTCGTCTGATGACGGATGGGGAGACGACGACGAGAGGCGCGCGAGAGATCTGATCGACGAAGACGCGTGTTGGTTTGACGACAAAGAGGCTTCAAAGAAGTATAGGTTCGTCGCGGTGCGCGTCGACGGTGGGGCGGAGACTTTGGAAGACGACGCGTGGGGAGTGGGCGATTCGGTCTCGGATGTTCGGAGCGGTGTGGTGGTTCGAAAGGTTTCGGTTACGGCGGGAACGACGCTCACGGATTTGGCCACCGAAACCGCGCGAGCGCTCGAAACCGAAAGGAGCGGCGGCGACTGCGAACGCGGTGGCTCGTCCATCGTCGGTGCGTTGTTCGATCGCAGCGAGTGTTTCGGTGGTGAAGACGCGATGGAGGGCGCGGCGCGAGCGGATGCGGTGGAACGGGTTAAGGGATACGTAATGCGGGAACTCGAGTGTTTCGAAGCGGGCTTGGTCGATTTCGCGCATGACAAGGCGCGCGCAGGCACGGTGGCGCACGCGACGCTTCAAGGGGCGTCGTACGCGGCAAAAAAGTTTGGATCGAAGAGTGAAACGGCGAGGTGGAGCGCGAGCGAAACGGCGAGACGAATCGGGGCGGCGATGCAGAGGATTGAAGAGGAAGGAAGGGCGGCGGATTTCGGCGCGCTTGTCCAAGCGTCCGATTCCGGTAGTTTCCGCGCGTCAGAGCGACGTCTTCTCGGTCTAGACTCGGCTCCATCCGATAAGAGAAAACTCAGCGAGTCCGCACCGAACGACAACGACGTCGACGCCGTTCGAAAGTTTAACATTAAAGCCGTGCAATGGATCGTCGTCATTGTACTCATCGGCGCCGCCGCCGGCGGAGTCTTCGCCCTCTTGGGAATGCCTTTGGTTCAAGAGCCTTTGCTCTACTCACCCATTCCCGGTACGAAGCTCGACTGATTGAGCGAAATCAGTGTAGCGATTGAACCTCCACAAACACACACACGCACGTACACACTTTTAGCCAAATGTAACGAACACGTCATTGCTTTCAACTCAATAACGACGGAAAGCGAAAAGCATCCCTCACACACCCCCTCGGTCGACAGACAGTCATGTCACCGACCCGCCACGCATTTCGTCGAAGGATAATTCCAATCCTCGTCGATCTTGCCCCTTTTCTCCTCGTCTTGCACGCTGCGCTTTCGAGCAGCGCTGCTTTTTCGCCCGTCGTCATCGTCGCAGCCTCGCTCGCGCTCTTCCTCGCGAGTCTTCTGCTCAACCGCTCGCCGCACGCGTGCGTCGACGCGCTGGCGTTCCCGCTCACCGGAACCCTCCGTGGACGATGGGTGTGGATCACGGGTGCGACGCAAGGACTCGGCGAGTCTTTGGCGTTGCGGTGCGCAGAGCTTGGCGCGAGTGTCGTCGTCAGCGGACGAACGGCGGAACGGTGCGAGGACGTTGCGCTCGAGTGTCTCAGTCGAGGAGCGCCGAGAGTGCGGACGGTACCGTTGGATTTGTACGACGGACGGGAAAAGCTCGCAGAGGCGGTGAGAGAGGCGTTTGAAGGCGTCGCGGAGGAGGACGAGGAGGCTTCGGTGGATATCTTTGTAAACTGCGCTGGTGGGAGTCAAGCGTCGAGTGCATTGGCCGGGGAAGACGAAGAGGTGGATAGGATGATATTTCAGTTGAATGCGCTCGGGGCGATTTCATTGACCAAGGAGGTGGCGAAAGCGATGACGAAACGGCAGATTGTACAAGGTGGGAAGAGGAGGAAATTTGCCCCACGCATCGTCGGCGTGTGTAGCGTCGCGTCGAAAGTGCCGGCGCCCGGTCAGGCGACGTACGCCGCGGCAAAATCGGCGTACGCAGCCTTTTTAAACTCTATGCGAAGCGAGATTGCCGATACCGGCGTCAAGGTGGTGTGCGTGTACCCCGGACCGATCGCCACGGGCACCGATGGTAAGGAGCGCGTGATTTTTCGATCGCGTCTATCGGCATCCTCTCCCGGCGCTCAACGCGTCGGCGCAGCGTCTCCATCCTCGAACGCGAAGCGTACGCAATCACCACCTTCACAATCATCACCTTCCACAAAGGGACGAATGTCCGTGCCCTTTGTCACCGAGGAAATCATTCGATCCACCATCGCCGGCGCCGATGAACTCATCCTCGCTCCGCCAGCCATTATGTTCCTCGCGAGCGTCGTTCGCTTCGCCCCGACGCTCGCCTACGCCATCCTCGATCTCGTAGGTCCGCGTCGCGCATCCAAGGCGGATGCCGGAGAGAATATTTACGACCTCAGTTCGAGACGACGCGTGAAGAAATCGTCATCTACAATGTAACGTTTCTTCGCAGTCTGTTTGTTTGTTGTAAAAGCAAAGAAGAGATCAGTCCCACGTTCCTTTACTCAGTCCAGTCCTCACTTTTCGTCGCGCGAACCACCCCCCCGTCATCCATCGCGCGCTCTCGGATGAAGTTTAAGTTTTGCGGCGACGCCGACGCCCCCGATTGGGTCCTCGCCGAGATGTTTACCATTTCTAAACTCTCGAGTGTTCGCGTGCGGTCGCTCTCGTTGCAGATTATTCGAGCGCTCGTCGCATCGGGTGACAACGTCACGACGTACGACGCCGGTGGCGCGGAACCGACGACTTCATCGCACGCTTCGTCGTCTCTGGATTACGATAAACTTCGTAAACTCATCGATGTTAACGTGTCGTTCGCGGATGCGGACGTAGAGGCGGTTGTGGCGGCGTTGGAGTACGTGGTTCGAAACGCGACGAGATACGACGTCGACGGGAAAACGCTGACGAGAGAACTGGAACAGTTGGGATTACCAAAGGAACACGCGGATGCGGTGTGTAAACCGTATGAAAAGGAAAAGGAGGGGTTGAGGCGTTCGATGGGGAGGAGGACGCTGAGGACGGATGCGTTGAAGGATTTGCGATGGGGCGTGGCGTTTACGAGCGACGAATCGAGCGAGGAGGGAAGGCTCGTCAATGAGGCTGGACTTAGGGTGATGTTGACGGTCGAGACGGAACGGGGTGGACGAGTAGCGTTCGAGGCTAGTGAGGAAAAGTTTAGGGTGTTACTCGGGGAGCTGAAGACGGTGAAGGCTTTGATGGACGAGGATGCGCGAGCAAACAGACAACCGTTTTAGCTTTCACAACTGTACAGTACAAATGTATTGCATTGAAAAAAGACGAATATCAACGTAACAACAACTCGTTCGTGGGATCAACGCGTCGTAAGGCGTCTTCTAGAGCTCTGATGCGATCTCGTGCGGCGCAGAGCTCTCGATGCGCGACGCTCGAATCCTGAGATTCGCCGCCGAGCGAACCGTCAATCATGTCGACAATTTTAGACGTCGTGTTGACAAACGAAGCCGTCGGTGAGTGGTGCCTTGTCATCGCGGCGCCCGAGCTCGGTGCGCGTTGCTGAGACGCTTCTGCACGTTCAGCGCGTTGTTGCTCCCACATCGCTCTTCGGCGTTCTTGCCAAATGCGTTCCTGATCGACGCGACGCCGACGCTCGGTTTCCGTCTCTTCCGACACCATCCAGTTTAAAAAGGAACCAACCTTTGTGCCCACTTGTGAGGCGACGTTGGCGCCCTGTTCGACGCCAGAAATGGCGACGGATTGAAGCTTTTCAATGTCAATGCCAAGAGGTTGCGGAGAGGCACCACCGGTTCGTCTCTGCTGGGTCCGCGGAGCATTATTTTCGTCATACTCGGACGGCGGCGGCACTCTCAACGCCTTTCTCTGTGACGCCTCCGACTTCGCGGCGCGCTCTCCGCGGATGCGCGCGTACAGCGAGCTTCGGAGCGGTTCGTACTGTATCGCGAGCTTTTCACAACGACGAAGGCAAAATTCTCGAGTACGCGCGACGACGCATGCGATGGCGTCTCGCACGCACGCCTCGGCGTCGGCTCGAACCATGCCTTCCCACTCATCCAAACCGATAGCCGAGTCGTTCATCGACGAAAGCGTACCGTCGTCGTCGTTGTCGTCGTTTTCGTCGTCGTCGTCGTCGAGGGCAAAGACGTTCACCGGCGTTTGCACCGACGACACGGTGGATCGTCGTGGCGGTTGCGATGTCTTGGCGACATCCATCGAAGACCCAATCATAGCGCCAAACGTCACAAACACGTTCTCTAGCGGCACCCTAAACATCCTCGCGAGCTCACGTCTCGCCGTTTCTTTTCCCTCCACGTCGACACCTTCGCACGCAATCACCATGCGCGTCGATGCCGTCGTCGCTCGACGAACCTTTTCACTCGCCATCCATTCCAAATCCAAATCGACGAGCACGCCGTTGTCGTTCCCATCTTCAATTGCGAATCCACGATCGTCCGCGACGGACGCGTAATCGATCATGACAAAACTCACATCTCCACCAATCTTGTCGACACCACCATCGTCCGACGCGACCCATCGAATGCCGACGCCGTCGCACTTCAACGCGTTGGCCAACGATGCTTCAACCGCAGACAAAGAAGAAGAAGTCGATGCGGCTCGGCCTCGACCATCGTACGCGTCGACGCTCACATCCGTCTCCGCGAACCGCATTAAAGATTCCACCTGCGTCGTTTCCTCTCTCGCACGCGCCGCTGCGCCGCTCGCGTCGTCGTCGCGAAGCGCGTCCTTGCAGTGTCCGAGCACCGCTCGCATGTTCCTCGCGAGCGCGCGTAACGGCGTCGATTTCGGCGGCGCGGTCGCGTCGACGGGCCAGGCGAGATCGAGCTCGCGTCGTATGCGCGTCGTCGCGTCGTCATCGGTGTCTTCCAAAGGCATGGCGCGCGCGAACGCGTTGCGGTGTGACGAAAAAAATTGGATGTTACGACAGCGCAGTCACAAGTCACAAATCGTCAGTCGACGAAGACGACGAAGACGACATGGACGACGACATGGACGCGACGGCCGATGAACCCGACGATACGGACGCGCGCGATGCAGAGATTGTGCGGCTCCGTGCGGCGCTCCGACGAGCGTCCGAAGCGGCGATGGCGTACGCTGATTCACACGCCAAGGCGCTGGATGCTTTTAGAGAGAAACTCGAAGCGATGGAACTAGACGCGGCGCGACGAGCGAAAGAGGACGCGGCGACGATTGCGGAATTGCGACGAGCGTTGGCGAAGACGTGCGAGGAGAGGGGCGGTGAAACGATAGGCGGGGCGCGGGACAGCGACGAGGTGGAAGGATTGAGACTGAGATTAGCTGAGACGGCGCGAGAGCGAGACGAAGCGCTCGAGTCGCTCGCCAACGCCGTGCGTCTACGACCTGCTTCGATGAACGACGACGACGACGACGACAACGTTACGTCGTATATCCAAAATGACGACCCGACGCATCGACCACCGACGGATTCGTCGTCGTTAAACCTCGCCGAAGTCGAATCCGCCAGAGAGAGATGCGACGTCGCCGAACGCGCGCTTCGTGAACTCCGCGACGAGGGTCTCCTTCTCGCCGACGAAGCCGCGCGGGCATCCGCGCGATGCGTCGCTCTCGGAAATTACGTCTCGCAGTCGAGGGAGGACATCAGTGAGCTCGCCGCGCTCGTCGCTAGCCGTCGAGCCGCTCGAATCGGCGCGAGTTCGTGAGTCATGGAATGCCCAATAGACAACGTGTACTTTAACATAGATGCTTGATTATTATACAATACATACCCTTAAATGCTACTTAAATATTAAATAACATCCGGGTTTTTTTGACGAGAGATCTCCATCGCCGAGCGGCACCGCCGACGACCGCGAGTCCGCGTCGCACGCCGCGACCGACCGCGAATCGCCCGAGGAGACCCGGATTCGCGTACGTGCCCCCACGCACGTCTTCGTCATCGCCGCGCGCGTTGGAAGTGTGCGTCACGCGAGTAGATCGAAGGTTCGTTTTCGGATCCACCCGGTGTTGAGGACGTCACGAACACCACTCGTTCATCTTGCGCCGGCGGTCGCCCGGATCGACGACGCGTTAGGGTCAAAAGCGGTATCGCGCGACGGATCGTGAATAGTACCATCGTCAGCGCCGTTGGACGGGTGAATTTTAGCGAAGATGGAGCGCGAAGGGACGACGAGTAAGCGCGAGAGCGAGACGCCAACGAGGCTAGCGAGCTCGAGTATGCGATGGAACCCGCTCGGAAGCGTACCTCGAGGGAGAATGGCGAGAGAACGGGCGATTGATGATGAGTTGGAGACATCAGCGAGGTTGGGTACGGGACAGGCGGAGGTGTACTGCGTTTCGAGGCCGTTTAAGGAGTGGGGGAAGGGATTCTTCTCCACGCTTCCGCCAGGCGCAAGAGAGGCACTGTTGACCGCGGGTGTGGCACACTTTATGTTGGTGTATAGAGACGTAAAGACGGGTGAGATGATGCAATTTGATTTCGGTCCCGTCGATGGGGACGTGCACAACCGCTGGTTGGCGTTGGCTGGTGGGAAGACGATGCGTTCAAGCGAGCAAGGCGCGAGAAAGACGGTGTATGCGATGACCAAGGGACGAGTCGGGAGACACAGAGCGAGATCAAAGTCGTCGTGCGTGCCTGGGGACGTTCGAGAGACGAAGATAGATAAATTACCAGAGAGTGCGTATCTCGTTGGGACGACGCATTTGACGCTAAACGACGTTCGAAGGTTTAACGACGCGAGAGACCGAGTGTACGAGTTGCACATCAACGACTGCAGGCACTACCTGAACGATTTGTGTTACTATCTCACTCGCGAACAGGCAGTGTGCAGCAAGTATGTGAAACAGAATGTTATCAAGCGACTGGAAGAGAAGAAAGGGCAGTTCTGGGAGCATCACCTTTGGCTCACGCACGCGATATCTGATTTAGAAAACGTGGAAAACTGGAGCAAGGCGGGACGCTTCGCAGGGGCGACGTTCATGTTTGGTATGAGCACGCGTTTGATGCCCTTCATTCCAGCGAAGCGTGTCGTGACTTGGGGATCCGGAGTCATCGCCAGTACTTCTGAGAACGTCCCGGTTGTCAGAGAGGTGCTGTCTTTCGGCGGATTCCTCCTCGAGACGGGAAGGTCTGCGGTATCTCTTCTCTTCTCTTCTCACACCAACGTCGCCAAGACGGTTAGGAACGGTTTAGAGGCCCACTTCAGACACGAAAATGAGCGTAGAAATCGACAAACGAAGCACATGCCTCCGATCGCAAACACAAAGGTTGGACTTCGAGTCAGTCCGTCATCGCTGTCGCTGCCCGCTGTAGCGGTGACGGCGGGATCCCATGTGCGATCGGCCGTCTTTGGTTCGGCGACAGCCGCACGCAAGTTTGTACACGCACCGATTAAGCGGGTCAATTCATTCGGCAGACGATTGAATGAGCAAATATCCCGCGTTGCCAACGCGAGGCGGCCCCACTCCGTTTCGTCAGGCTCTGACTTTGTTTAAAATAATTTTTCCGCCACCAAAAGTTCTGAAAGACAGTATCTGAACGCGCGCTCTAGCATTGTTCTCTTTCATCTTCTTTCCTAGCATATTTCTTCCACTCTTGTAAAACGCAATCAACAATACAGTGTAATTAATGCTCGTTCTTTCTCGTTTTGATTTTACACTCATGTCTATCAATGTTTCTTTTTCTACTTCGCCGGATTGGCTACCGGTGCCCAGTTCAACAGGTCTGGGTCGAACCTCAGCTGCGAACCGGCGACCGCTGACTGTTTTTGAAAACTACGAAGGTGTTCTTCCACGATTTTTGGCGAGGATGAGATGATGTGCTGACCCTTCCAGTACTTGATCATGTTGAGACTTTGTAAAGCACTCACGATGTCTGCCTCTCTAAACATCAACTCAGCGCTGAGATCTTTCACGCTCATGTTTGCGCGTCGATGTTGCAAAGTCTCCAACACCACTCGGCTCCAATAGCTTCGATAGCTCACCTGACCGAGATCGGAGAGTGGGCGCTCTGGGGTGCCGAAAACGCCCTCTCGGCGACTGAGCTCGTAACTCATGGAAATCAAGAATGAACCGTAGCCCTTTCTCTGATACGCCGGAAGCGTCAGGATGCACGACAGGTTGTAATTGTCCACGCTCACTTTTTCCTTGCTAAAGTACCCGACGATATCGTGCGTCTCGTCGTTATCCATCGATTCCGTGAGCACGTAAAACATGAACGGCTCGACGTCAAAGTACAGCGTCTTGTGGTCCAAAAAGAGTTTTGCCATGAGACAGAGATTTTGACAGTACATTTTGAAGTTTTTCCCATCAATCTCCCAAAAACTCAAAATTGGCGCCCCTTGTCCTTGTTCGTGTCGGTACACCCGCTTCCCCGGCGGGTGTTTCATCCCGCACTCTTCTTTGTGTCGAAAGCACGTCTTTGCCTTGCGCATGTACTTGAAGCAATACTGACACACAAAGAGTTTCGAACACTTTCCAAACTCTCCCGGATACGGCGAGTAATACCACGCATCCATATCGTGTCGTCCAAGTTCAATCGAGTGCACGTTCTTCAACTTAGTCTTCTCCTCGTGCGCCCGTTCCAACGCTTGATCAATCGGCGGCAGGTCCTCCGCTCCGGCGTCCACGTTGTGAATCTCATTATACCTCCTCTTTGAATTCCTCGTCGTGGTGACGACGCCGTCGACACCGTCCCCATCTCCTCGTCGTCCTCCTCCCCCGATTCCTCCTCCTTCACCGTTCCCACCGGCGTCCTCCTCGCCGTCCTCGACGCCGCGCGCGTCCACGTCCGCGTCTCGCGCCCACTCGTCCAAGCGTTTATTCAACTCCTCGAAGTGCACGTAATAACGCCACGTCGTCGTCACCGACCCATCCTCGCGCATCTCTTTCTCTTCCCGCGCGTCCACGATCGTCGCCCGTCGCCGTCGTCGTCGCGGTCGTCCACCGTCGCCGTCGCCGTCGTCCTCTTCGTCGTCAAAGGATGCCCGCGCCCACACTTTTTCACCCACACCGAACCGCCGCCTTTGCCCACCGTTCAACGACGTCGGCGCAGACGTCGTCGTCGTCGTCGTCGTCCGCCCGTCCGCGTCTCCACCACCGACGACCGCCGTCATGAGTGCGCGTTCCGTTCCGTTCGTCCGTTCGTTCGTCCGTCGTCGACTGAGGAACGCCCGTGGATCCGATTTCCAAATTCTTCCATTTTTCATTCACGCGCAGAGCTCCGCTGCGGCAGCGCGCGGTCGGTTCTCGGTTCACCGTTCACCGTTCACGGTTCACCGTTCGTTCGGTTCGGTTCGAGCGAACGAGCGAACGAAGAGACGATGGAATTGATTTTTCATCACTCGAACGGAATCCGACGGTCGGAACGAGTCGAATCGAATCGTCCGTCTCGAACCGAACCGAACCGAACTGAACTGAACTGTCGCGAGAAAACGCTCGTTCGTTGTCGTTGTTGGTTGTTTGGCGTCACTCGCTCGCGCCCGAACGGACCGCCGATGGAGACGACGAAGAGACCGTCGTCGGCGATGATTCCGGCGATGCTCTGCGGCGTCGTCTCGTCGACGACGTCGTCGGAAATGCGGGCGTCGGTGACGGGACTCGCGCTGTTGGAAGCGATGACGCGATGCGGGCGAGCGGTGACGCTGGCGGTGTTCGCGCTGCCGTTGGGCGTGTGCGCGCACGTCGCGGCGGTGATGACGCTGCCGGGACGGTTGTGCGCGGCGTGCGCGAGGGAGACTGCGATGGTTTTGCGGCGACGGGCAAAGGATGGCGGCGGCGACGGCGACGGTGACGACGATGAAGGGGAGGTGCGCGCGATGATGTCCGGCTTGTGGGCCGTGGCGACGAAACCGACGTTGGCGCTGGCGTGCGCGAGAGAAGTGAAGGAAGACGCGGAGATTCTTCGAGATTTGAGAAGAAAGACGGAAGAAGCGATTGAGGGGTATAAGAGCGTGAGCGCGACGGAGCGGGAAAAGTTCGAGGCGGCGTGCGTGCGATTGGCGGAGGAGGAGCGGGCGCGAGAGCGACTGCGAGAACAGTTGACGACGACGCGGGAAGAGTTGAAGAGAGAACGGCAACGCGCTATGGCGCGGGATGGGACGACGACTACAGATCGCGGTGTTGGGACGTTGTACGTCACCACAGCCATGTTGGGAGTCATGCTGCTGTACTTTCACGATATCGACGAGGTGCACAACGTGGATAAGAAGATTGCGATGCTCGTTCCAGCTTTTTGGATGTTTGTGATGACGTTCAAGACGCAATCGGCGATGCGATTGTGCGCCATGCTCAACCTGATTGGATTTGGTTACTTTGCGCACATCGTTTTGAGCCACAAGCGCGCGCTCGGAGCGGTGACGCGCACCGTCGTCGCGTAAAACGCAATCAAACAGACGTTCCTTGTTGTTAAATTACACCTATGCTATTTTACCCGTCACCCCAGGGAGAGGCGCCGTTTCTTCGTCTCGTTCGCGATTCCGACCTCGATGACGTCCGGCGCCCCATCGCCGATGAACGAATTCTCTCGCGTGCGGCGCGAGCTCGACGTAATCTGGAGTTCTCTCGTGTTTTGCGTAGTACGCACTCCACATCGCTTGATCCTCGGGGAAGCTCCCGTCGTCGTACACGCACAGCGGCTCGGTGGACGTATTGCTGTTGAAATTACCAATCTCCAGGCTCCGAGGACGTTTCGACCACTCTCTCGGTGTCGCCAGCGCCGCCTGAATGTATCTCACGCCGTCAATTTCCGTGTTCCATCCAAAGTGCGTGTGGCCAAAGACGTGCGTCATGTTCCCGTCGTCGACTCGAGCTTTTAGCGCATCCACGCGCGCGCGGAGAAAGTTTGAGCCCGACGCTTTAGGAAGGTTCGGGTAAAACAACATGCGCTTCTCCGGCAAGAGCTCGATGCGAGGAACGAAATGGCTAAACGACACCACGCGGTCATCCAATTTGACCTCGGCCAAAAACTCATCCCACCCGTCGTCATTCAACGAGTCGCAATACCGCGCGACTTGATCCGTCCCATCATCCATATCCCTCCATTTGCTAAATCTAAAATCATTCATAATCTGCTCCACTGGCGGAATCGGCTCCTCGACGTCGGGCTCGGTGTCAAATTCGCGATGATGATACGCATGCACTGGCACTATCCACACGTCGTCCCCCACCTTTGTCGGCTTGGTCCTCACCCCGATTTCCTCACACGCGTCAAATATTCTCTGAATCTTCTCCTTTGAGTCCCCTTTCCCTTCATCCCCCGCGTTCAACCACAATTCGTGGTTGCCAAAAGTATAAAACACCTCATCGAAACCGCGTTGAAAATCCGCGAGCGTTCGCGTCAACGTTTCCAGATCCTCGCTCACATCCCCCGCGACGACGCAACACCGAAGAACACCACAATCTTTTCCTTGTCGTCCCGAAGTCGACGATAACCCACGCACCCACGCCGCGTTCACATCGTGGTCGACGTGCACATCGCTCACTGCGAATACTCTCACCAGCCTCGTCTTCTCGAATCCCTTCTCACGCTCGTCGTCATCCTCGACGCCACCGACCGGTCCGACGGCGCGGCGCGTCATCCTATCTCTCATCATCGTCGTCGTCGTCATCGTCGTCGTCGTCGTCGTCGTCGTCGCGCGCGGTGTCCGACCGAGCATCGTCGGTGTTCGCGACGTCGACGCCATGCGTGAAAAAGTAAAGTTTCCTCAACAGTGCCGACTCAGCAACCAACTGTCGACACGGATGGATTGGATTAATTATATCAATGGACGCGACGCCACTCGAGGACACGAGAAACGGACCCGCAGAGACGGACCGAACGCGAACGCGAACGCGACCGGAAGATTACGCCCGCGATGATGACGACGATGACGATCTCGATATCGACGACGAAAGCGATGACGACGAAGATGAATCGACGATTTGTCGATCGACGGAATCATCGGAACAGCCGCCGAGCGATGATGACGCGGGTTCGATCGATGATGAAGGAATCCGATGACGCCGACGATGGGATTACGAGGCCAAAGGATGCCGTCTTTGCCGTCGCCGCTGGGACGTCGAGACGAATGGCGCTCGCGGCGTTGACGCTGACGTCGGTGTTGCAGGTGGGAATTGTCGCGAATCCGGCTCAGGCGAAATTTGTGCCAAAGAGCAAGGCTGGCGCCGCGCCGCCGACGCCCGAGTCGCAGTTTGAGTCGTTGAGAACGGACATCGTGAAGCTCATGGCGCGGGATAAGGATTTCGGGCCGACGATGGTTCGTTTGGCGTGGCATTCGTCCGGCACGTACGACCGCATGACGAAAACCGGCGGGTCTGGTGGAGGAACGATTCGGTTCAAGGAAGAATTGGCGCACGGTGGTAACGCTGGGCTCGATAAAGCGGTGAAGAAACTCGAACCGATCAAGAAGCGACATCCGGATGTCTCCTGGGCAGATCTCATCGCGTACGTCGGTGTTGTCGCCATCGAAGAGATGGGCGGGCCAAAACTGAAATTCTCATATGGACGAGTGGACGAAATGGACCCGTCGAAAGTGACCCCGGATGGACGCCTTCCGGACGCCGATAAGGGTGATGGTCCAGGCGCGAAGACGCAAGCCGGTCTCCGAGATGTTTTTTACAGAATGGGCTTCAACGACAAGGAAATCGTCGCTCTTTCTGGAGCGCATGCGCTCGGCCGATGTCACGCGGACGCGTCGGGCTACGTCGGACCCTGGACCGGAACGCCGCTGTTGTTCAACAACTCTTACTTTGTCCTGCTCAAGGGCTTGAAGTGGGAACCGAACTTGGACACTGGTAAGTTCCAATACAAGGATCCGAGTGGCCAGCTCATGATGCTTCCGAGTGATATCGCGCTCATCAAAGACCCCAAGTTCAAGCGTTATGTCGATGTATACGCCAAGTCGCAAGACAAGTTTTTCGAAGATTTCGCCGCAGCCTTTGAAAAGCTCGAGCTCTTGGGGACATCGAATCTCACGGAGCTCAAGTGAGCATTCACGCCTCGCGCAACGCAAAAAACAAGCACTGCTCGCTGTAATAAAAAGTACCAATCCCACTCGTCTCGCCTCACAGTTCCACTCGCTTCGCACATGATTCGCGTTGTCGCCAACTCGCCAAACCTCAACCAGATCGTTGATAAGCGATGTTCCGTCGTTGAGCGCGCTCCCGCGCCGTCGACACGCGTGGCAACGTCGAGAAGAACTGAAGTAATCGGTAGAAGATCGCTCTTGGGAGCTGTGTTGGGGGCAACCTTTGCTGGTCAAGCGTCTGCGCAGACCAACGCCAGAGCTTTGATGGAGCCTGAAGGTCCACTGCAGCTCGGTCTCATGAATGGTAGGATCAGGGCTTGCCCTCCGGAGCATAATTGCGTGAGCACGTCGGCACGAGAAGCGGATAAGTATGCACCTGCATGGAGTGCTCCGAACACCTTTCGGGATGCGAAGGACGCCGCGAACGCGTTGTTGGACGCAACGCTGGAAGCGATACCTGATAGTGAATTTATAATGCGTGAGGATGGTGAAGCGGGGTCGTACTTGAGATTTAAGACCAAGGGGAAGCTAGGCGACGACGTGATGGAGTTTTACGTCAAAAACGACACAGTTTCCGATCGAGACTGGGCTGGTGATCAGGCGAACGGGCCGCTGGTGCTCTTCCGGTCATTCGCAATCGATGTCAAGTACGTATATCCATTCATGACGCCGATCGGCGATCTCGGGGAACAGTCCAAGAGGTTGACTCGAATCCGTGAAAGCCTCGGTTGGCCGTTGCTCGGTTGCGAACTGATTGAATGCTTCAAATAGAGACGACGGTTAGTTAGTAGAGCTTAAAAAGTTGCTGATTTGTAACGAATCTATCTTATATTTTACAGACGTCGGACTGCGTTTACGATGCTCTCAATGCTCTGATTGGTTACGTAACCACCTTCCACGGTAACCGTCGCCCCGGCGCCGAGGTATTTGACGACATCTAAAGAATTCACGACCGCCGCGATGGCATCCTGTACGTCTTGCGTAGAGCTAACCGCGATGTCTAACAAGTTGCACGCCACTTCAACCTTTGCACCGTGCGGCAAGGCCATCGATTGCACCATTGGCAAACCTCCACCTCGACCAGAGACGCGCCGAGCGACCACTCTACCAAATGCGAGCGCTTCTTTCGACAACGTCTCAGAATCGACACCTTCAATGCCACTAAAGATCAACGGGACGTTATAATTACACACCCAAGGCACGGCACCAACCATTGCAAAACCAGTTTCCTCTGGAATGACATCCGGCCCGTAGTCGAAGACGAGCTTGCTTTCAGCCGAGAGTTTACCCGCCCACGCTCCATCTTTCGCCCCGCTAAAGTACCCACTCTGACGACGAATTTCATCCAATGTCACCGCATCGCGCGCGGCATCGCCGTAAAGCTTAACCGGTACGCCAAAGTCCCCGAGACCAGAACCAATTCCTCGCGCCAACTCGGCCGCGTCTCGCCGCCCGCCCGTCAGAGAGTGACAGCTCACGTGATCGACGACGCCGACGCGTGGATGCGAAGCGTCGTGTGTTCTCATGTCCACTTCTTTCAGAGACGCCTCGGCGACTTCGAGCGCGGAGACGCGTATCTCATCCACGTCGGCACCGGCAAAGGTGAAGCCGGTCCTGTTATAGGCTGTGTCTCTGAACACATTCACGAGCGCAACCGGCCTCGTGCGCGTAGCTTTGCGCGCAATTCCCTCTATGACATCCAAGACTGCGGTCCGTCGACCCTCGGAGATGTATACGACAGCGGCCAGGGCACGAGATCCGATCGTCGTCGACATCGTCGCGCGCGCGCAGTGCAGTAGGCCCCCAGTGAAAAAAGTGGATTTTGGATTTTTTACCTCGAGTCACTTTTACTTTTACAATTCAATCTTTTACGCTATGACAAGCGGGTCGGTCTAGTCCATTCCGCGCATGATGAATGCATCGTCATCGTTATCTTCGCTATCGCTATCTTCGTCTGTCGATGGCTCGAATGCTTCGAGTATTGATACGCCGTCTTCATCTATGAAGTCATCTGGTTCGGCTTCTCGCGCAAACGGTGTCAGCCTCGGTTTTGGTGGGATGCGTTCGCGCTTCTCAGATTCACGCTTGGAGCGTCTTCGTCGACGAATCTTGGTGAGTTCAAACTTTACTTCCTCGGTCGGTACTTCAGCCAGATTGATGGCGCGTAGCAAGGCTGCGCGACCAGCTGCAAAACGTCTTCTGTGACATCCTGGTGCGGCTTCGAGCGTTTTGCTTTGCTCAACTTCGTCGGATGTCTGCAGTAGTTCCTTCGTGAGCGCAATCAGCTCTTTCTCCATGTTTTTCTCAGGGAACTCGCTCGAACGAACCGCCAAGACCACCTTGGTAAGGTTCTTTGCGACGGATATGAGTGTCTTGGCGCCGACATGTGCGACGCGCCCAACGCTCACACCTCCCGGCGATTTTATCGCTTTTCCTGCCGCATTCACGGCTTGTAAAGTATATTTCGTCATGTTGAGAAGTCCTTTGAGCTCGTCTCTGCTTTCTTCTAGCGTTTTAGCACCCAAACCTCCGCTGTATCGGCTGTCAAGTTGTTCGAGAATAAACTTGAGCGCCGACGCGCTAGTAGCCAGAATACCGCCAGGTCCGAGCGGCGCTTGTGGGTGCACGAGAGGGTTTTCGCTCTTGTAAGGCCAAAACGACGCGTCAAATGACTCGTCTGCCGCACCTTTTGTACCCATGTCAACCGACTTTGACATGATGACCACCAAATCCAAAGTGAAGTGAGCTGCAAGAAGAGGATCGTGAAGCAGACTTTGAAACGCTTCTTCAAGCCAGCTTGATCGGACGTGTAAATTCTTCAACCACTCGAGGCGTACTTCACCGATATCATCACGTGAATCGAACGACTCTACGTGTTTTCGCGCTGTCGCATCCGCCAGAACCCGTTCGGTATCGATGAGAACATCCTTTTCAATCTGCCCAACCCACAGCGCAGCACCTGCGTACGCATTCGTGAAGTGCACCATCCACGTCTGGAATTCACAACGCGGTAAAAGTATGAAGAGTCGCCGAAACAAGTTGAGAGTTTCTTGCGCTTGAGCTAAATCTGATGAAGCTTTCAATCTAGAGATCACCCAATGCATGGCGGCGATGACATATGCTGTGCGTCGGCTGTCTTCGTCTCGATTCTCTGCCCCAAGCAACTCTAATGAAGGTGTTTTGAACGCAAGCAACTCTATGAGCTTATAGAGCGTCTCTGGAACTGAACAGAGATCAATCAACACGCAAAGCCCAGAAATACAAGTATTGCGCATTTTCACATCTTCCGAGCTCTCTAAGAGGTGCAACATTGCTTGAATGCATCCAGAGTTGACAGTGGCGCGCAGTGAACTATCCGGTGCGGTGACGAATCGACCCCTCAACTTCTCACAACACCATGCGACAAGTCTGTGCCGTTCTTTTTCCTCTATTTCTATCGACTCGGTAGTCAAAGCATAGCTCATCACTCCAAGTAAAGAGCTCGAATGAACATCAGTCGTCAACTCTTCGACTTTTGACGCGGCGTTACCTGGCAAACTGATGGCGTTGTTACGTTCAAGTCGAAGGAGATCAAGAGCTTTGCCACACAGTATTTTGCTGCCCTCGAGAGCTATCTTGATCTTCACTTCGTCATCTCCATCGTGCTCATGACCTGGGGCGACGTAGAGAGTGTGGATCAGGTTCATTTGCGTTGCGATGACAGCCGACGCAACAGTTCGTCCGAGTGCGCGCTCAGTCGAATTCAGCGCCTGGAAAGAGGGACTTTCCAAATCGACGACGCCATGAACAACCATTTGTCTGAAGCCTTCAGCATCCACATAGCCAACCAGATGCAAGTCTGCGATCAAAAAGGCAGTCATTGCCGTCACTTCAAGCCTTTCATCCCGAGGAATTTTCAGATACTCAACAAGAGATAGTTTTAACGCGTGATCGTTTTCGCTCGTTTTACTCCACTTGAACCCTTGGGCTTCGAGTCTTGGTTGGAGCCAAGAAGTTCGCAGCGTTGAGACATCTTGCAACGAAAGAGACCTTGCCGCAGCGTACACGCAGCGCATGCCTGCGCTTATGCACGCAAAACCGTTTTCAATCGGACAGCTACTCACTGCGGTGAGAGCTTTATGCACCGCCAAAACCAAGTCGTCGCTCGTAATGAAGTCTTCCACGGCAATCGCAGCGTGAAGAAGAGTGAGGCCGACGACCCGTGCGCCGACACCCCCACGCAGTTTACCGTCGATCAAACCAAATAACTCTCTCGTCATCTCCATGTCACCCTTGGCGAATGAAGCCGCGGCTGCGCCGATTGTCAGAGCCCAATCTCGAGATCCAACACCAACTCGAGCGTTCGGGGATGCCATCGCCAGTATGGAATCAGCGGTCACCGGCGTCGAAGGGATACAATCGATTATGCTTTGCCAGTCAGTTGAATCCAATATCCCACCTATTGTCGCCTCTGCCACGACGCGAGCGCAGTTTACTCGAGCGCCCGGTGAACACTGATGAGAGTGCACCATTCGACGCATATAATATAAAACATCACCAACTCTATCGCATCCATCATCGTTTCGACGAAGTCGCTCTCCGTCTCGCGAGCGCGCGTTTTTCAACTGCACCTGGATGCGTTTCAACACTTCACCTTCCATCCGTCGCCGCAAATGCGCACCGCATAGATCGAGCGCATCAAACGCATCCTGAATAACGTGCTCGATTTCATCGCGTCCATTGCGAGACGTGGACGCCGTCGCGTCGGAAGCTTGATCCAAACGCCTCAGGACAGCTTCAAAACTAAAGTCATCCAGATGCGAACGTCGCTCGCCGGTAGTGACGTTCATCGCGTCCTGAGACGCGCTAATGTCAATGCAGTCGATCGAGACTAACTCGCGCAGTCAAGTTGCGAGTCTTCACGTCGAATCACACCGGGATCGATGGTTCGAGCGTACTCGCGTTTGACTATGAAGTACTGAGCTGCTGCTGTCGGAGGCTCTCAGTGCGTCACTTGCGGACGGCGGTTGGACGTCGCCCAACTCGGTGTGCCGAGGCGCGTGGGGCGAACAAACGAACGCGATCGGTGACGCAGCTTCGATCGCGCGATGTCGTTTCGTCGTCGGACGAAGCGCGACGAGTCCGAGAAGGTGCGAAATGACGACGAGGATGAGGACTCGAAAGAGCGCGCGGAAGCGAGCGGCGCGAGTGGTAGGATGAACGTTCGAAAGAAAAAGTCGGGCGGGGGTAAGTCGGCGCAGTTGTTGTCATTCGACGACGACGGCGGTGAGGGGGAAGGTGACGACGATGGGGCGGGCGTGTTGCTGAAGAAGACGAAGAACAAGAGTCGCAGAGGTTTAGCGCCGCGCGCAATGCAGCTCGGAAGAGGTGACGAGAAGGAGGCAAAGGCGTCCGCGACATCTAACGAGGGACGTTCGTATGACTTGGCTTCCCTTAAAGCGCTCGCGAGCGAACAGGTGACGCTCAGAGATCGTCCGGAGGAGCATGCCGGAACGCCGGCAGCTGAAGCGTCAGGCTTTAGGATGGTTGGTGACGTATTTGGGAAAAAAGAGGATAAAGAATGGTTGCCACCGCCGCCTGCGCGTGTCGTGACGACTTCGTATGAAGAAGACATCGTGATGACGGAGATCCCCGATGAGAAGACTATCGCCGAAGCCAAAGCTAAACGCGAAGCTGCGCGACAACAAACAGCTGCGGCTCCAGACTATATTGAATTAGATTCTAGAAACTCCGAGCATGTGGCGTTCAAGGGCGCGCGACAAGATGCGAGAGCGCAATTCGTTGATCATGACCAGCTTGCTGGCTCTGATGCGGAAGATATAGATGAGTTTGAGCGCGCACAACTTCTCAGAGTGTTCAAGGACGAACCAGACATGAAGCGAGCCGTGCGAAGTACGCAGGCAAACGTCGGTAATCGCTCGGGTGAGAGAGTTTCTGTCGAACAAGGCGGTATAGACGCAGTTGGTAGTCTTAGAAGTGCGCTCGAGGCGGCTCAATTAGCGAGCTCGACAGCTCGCAAAGAAGCGGTTCGCGCTGAAGAGAATACCGAAAAGAGCCAACAAGCTCTGCAGTTTTACGAGGAAGAGCTCAAGGGTGCTAGTGAACGTTACGTATACACGCAAAAGCTGCGAGATTATTTTAGGGACGCTTGCGCGATGCTCTATCACAAAGAGGCGCTGTTGGCGGAGCTCGAGGCGCACTACAAGAAATTCCATGCAGCTCGTGCCGCAGCCGTTACGGAGGCCATCGCCACTGAATGTGAGGAAAGCCTGATTGAAGCTGAAGCCGCTGTAAGCGCCGTAAATTCCGTTCTACAGAAGGGGGGTTCGCAAAGCGAAGCAACCGCAGCAGCGGTCGCGGCAGCGGATAAAGCCGTCTTTGAAGTCAAGAGACTGGACCACGAGAGATTTGACGACATGGGCAGAGATTTGAACATCGCAATGCGCGAAAAGGCTAAAGAACGTTCTAAGCGGAGAAGAGAAGATGACGATTCTTCTTTCAAAGTTGAGGATCAGCGTGAGATTGATTTATTCCACAAAGATTGGTCAGAGGCCCAAGAGGCGGCGAACGCTTTGCTCAAGGATGCGTCGGAAGAATTTTCCACGCTGCGCGCTGTCAAGAGACGTGCTGAGGAATGGAAGCGCACGCATTTGAACTCTTACAAAAATACATACATGTCTCTATCCGTACCGAGCTTATTCGCGCCGTTCGTACGCCTGGAGCTGATCGGATGGTCTCCTTTGTTTCCGGCGACGGGATCGATGGTTCCGACGGCTCTCGACGACATGTCATGGTATAAAGAGCTCTTTAATTACGGTTTAATCGATGGGAAAATGGAAGAAAACGATGAAGACGCCAATTTACTGCCAAATATCGTACGGAACATCATTCTTCCGATCGCCGAAGAGGCGGTAGAGAAATGGTGGGAACCGAGAAATGTGACTCAGTCGAAAGCGCTCTCGACAACTTTGAAGGATATCTTTGTCTACGTCGAGCCCTCCGAGAACGAAGATTCCAAAGAAGTATTAATGATGCTCCAAAGAAGGCTCAAGCGCAGTGCAGAAGAGTGTGTCTTACCAACTTATTCCCCCGTCATCATGGCTTGTTCAGCGACTGCTCGTAGTCACGCCACGGTGCAATTCCAGCTATCGTTGGACATCATCAGAAGCTGTCTCGCGTTCGACGGTATCCTCGATCGTCTAGTACTTCAGCGCATAATTGCCGAAGTTTTAGTGGCAGATCGTATCGTTCCGTACGTTAGACTGTTGCTCGTCGATGCGGCAGAGTGTGCCAGAGCTCTCACGCAAATAGCAGACGTGTTACCGGAAGAATGGCTTCGCGCAGCGCCCAAAGGTGTCGAAGCGCTCAAAGAAATCGCGCATTCGATCGTCCAATCTGCGCAGCACAGTGACACTCAAACCTTAGAATCAGCTCAGAAATTAGCAACACGCTTCGGCATAGCTTTCAATTAGAAATTGAAAAGGACATAGATAACTGTCTCCGCTCTTCATAATGAGCAGCAGCCACGCCTGCGCGCATCACGCCCGACTCGCGGCGACGCGCGAGCGGTCGAGCACAAAGTTTTCGCGGGCGGTGAACAGATCTGGCGTTCACAGGCGCGCCACGAAGAACGAAGAAGGCTCGAACCAGCGACGAATCGATGAGGAGGAGGAGGAGGAGGAGGAGGAGGAGGACGCACTAGTGCGTCTCAGCGGCTCCGCGTCTCAGCGGCTGCCTTTCATCGAACCGCGGTCATTCGTCGATCCGAAAGCGCTTAGATATGCTTTGCAGAGATTGCGCGACGCGACGGATCTCAAAAGCGCCACTCAGGCGGCGGAGTGGCTTGACCGCTCGGCTGGCGATAGCACAAGACGAATGAAAGCGGCTAGAGAGGCGGCGATTGCGTTCATAGATGCGCGGGAAACGTGGTCAGAAGTCCCTAGAGATTTATTGCGTCGGTTTCAAGCCACGCTCGCGGACACAGCTGCGAGTAAGGGTGACATTGGTTGGTTATCGGAAGAAGCGGCGCAGGTCGGTTTCACTGATGCGACTGCGGAATTTGAGGACATTTTAGCCCGAGTGGTCACAAACAGAGGGCGCTTGCTCGATTCTGAGTACGTCTACTTGCTTGTACCAGGCTTGTACGCGTCATACTATCCTGGCTACTACGAGGATGTGTGTTCCCATTTTTGCGCTCTAGGAGTCGACTGTCGCATCTCGCGTTGCGTGGACGGCGAAGGTTCGGTCGCGTCAAACGCCGACGCTCTCGCGTACGAGGTTGAGCAATTGTACGATGAGACGAAGAAACGCGTCATTATGATCGGTCACTCCAAAGGTGGCATCGACTCTGGCGCTTGCGTGGCGCTTCATGACGAGCGTATGATGCACTTTGTGCGCGGTATCATATGCGTTCAGAGTCCATTTGGCGGATCACCGATCGCGACAGACTTGCTCAGCGCCCCACTCTTAGATGGCGTGGGAAGTTTACTCGAAGCTCTGCTCAGCGCACCGAAGGGTGAGGGTGCTCGCCTGATGGAACCGATTCAAGACTTGACGTATGTTGCGCGCCGAAAATTCTTGGCCGATCACAAAATTCCGTCTCGCTACCCCGTCGTTTCGATGTGCACCGGCACGAGCAGCGCGGCGGCTGCACTTTATCCATCCGCGCTATATATTAGGAACAGGTATGGAGCGGAATCAGACGGTTTAGTCGCGCGCTGCGATGCGTGTATTCCTGGGTCGCTCTTTGTCGCTCCCGCCTTCGAGAATGACCACGCCGATTCCGTTTTCCCATCGTCCGCATTGGACGAAGCCCTCCGCCAACGACACCGAGAGGAACAATCATCCGCCCTCGCGCTCCGTCAAAGTCTCGGATTCACCAGATTCGACAGAAAAGGCCCAGAGATCCCACCACCGATCGGATCTGCCATTGTCGCCGCTCAACGCTCGCTCTGCGACGTTCTTCCCGAACGTCTCGCGACGTCGCCAAAATCTATCGATTATCACGAAGCCCTCGTCGGATTACTCCTTCAAACCCCGCGATCATCGCAATAGCATTGTTAGCACATGTATTCATCCCCCATGTCACCGATCCGTCGTCGTAAACCATTGAATTGTGCGCCTTGTCGTTTTCTGTAAATTTTGGGCACACTCAAAGCCGCTCGGCAACAGTAGTTGCAAGAGAATGCACAGATGCTGACGAAGTGCGTGCGATTCCCCTCATAGATAGACGCCCGCCCAGATCGTTGATACGATGACAGGAGCCGCCGCCGGTGGGTCGTTGTCCACTTCCGCGGTGAACCACCTCAAGCAACGCGTGGAGAGAATCGAAGCCGACACGAAGGAGATCGAAAAACAAGTGTACGACCTGGAGACGTCCTACCTGACAGATCACAGCGCGAATGGAAACGTTTTAAAGGGTTTCGAGAGCGCGTTGGCGCAGACGAAGAGCGCGACGCAGAAAAAGGTCAAGCCGTTCAAGGTTGACGAACGGTTGTTTTCAATCAGTAGCGCGACGTCGCAAGTGAACGAAGAGATTGCAGCTGAAGCTGAAGCTGTGCGAACGACGGCAAGCGGACGCTTGGCCAAGCCGCCGTCGACGTTCGGGGCGAGGTAGGGACGGGTTTGTGTTGTAATGATAATGACTAGTGTTTGTTAGAAGTACTGCTAGGTTTTTAATTGGTTTGCGTGTGCGTGTGGCTACTCAGTCGGCTACATCAGAGGGAGATCAAACTGTCCGTCTGTGGCTCAGACACCTGCTGCGGCTGTTGCTGTTGCTCCCGAGCGTGCGCCGCCGCCCCGGACAACCCAAAAATCTGGGCACGAATCCCAGGAGTGGCGTGATCGTACGCGATGCGAAGTCTCGCGTCCAGTGTGTTATCGCAGATGATGGTGGCGGACGGATTTGTGAGTTCAACGCCGCCGACACACGCCGGAGCGGCTGGAAGTCTCGTCGACTCATCGAGCGTCACCGTCGACCCCGGCATCTCTGCCGACGCCGCCTTGATCGCCTCTCGCGCCACATGAACGTCGCTCTCGCGACAACGGACGATAATCTTCGTATCTCCGAGTTTTTTCGCCCCTTGAACGATGAGAGACGTCAACAACGGGCGGTAACGCTCGGCGTTCATAGTCAACTCTCCGAGTTTCACTCGTGCCTCCTCCAACACCGTCTGCATCGCTTGTTCGCGAGCCGACAACACTTTAAGTCTCATCGAGTTCCTTCCCGTCGATTCTTCGATTTTCTTCGCCGTGTCCACCGTCATTTCCTTGCGTTCGTACTCCTTTGCGATTTTGATCTTTTCGCCATCCACCATAGAGAGTTTCTCAATGTTGAACTCTTCCTCCGTTGCAATGGCAATCTCGCGCGCCTTTTCGTTCGCCTCTTGTTTGATGAATTGAACCATCTGTCATACATTTCGATTTGGTCGTTCCGGTCAGTGTTCCATCGGGTTTCTCCTCCGTTGTCGGCGTCGTCATTTTTCGAGTGGAAACTCATCGGGTTGACGATGAGACGCACGTCGCGTCGTCGTCGTCGTCGTCGTCGTCGTCGTCGTCGTCGTCGTCGCGCACCTGGTTGATTTGTTTATCCACGTCCGCCTGATTCATGGTGTCGGGTGCCTTCTTCTCTGTCGCTCGCGCGCGCGTGTCTCTGCGCTTCGTGGTGTGAGGATCTGACCGGCTGTAGCTTTGAGCGAGCACGTGGGGCGTTCATTTTTTTAAATCAGGATTCATAGATTGTTACGGTGACATGGACACGTGGTAATGGTGTGTATTATAAAAAACTATCTCCAGACTTGATCGCCAAAAAACTTTAGCGCGGGAACACCGCGGATTTCCATGTCAAAGAGGGGCGCTTCGGTGCGGTTGAGCGTCTTCAATCCGGCGTCGTCGTCGCACATTTGTAAGGCGCGAGACTGATCCTTTTCCTTGATGCTGCAAAAGTTGACGGCGGCTTGCGCAGCTTTTAATGCATTTGCGTTGAGTTCGGTGAGTTTGGCAAACTCTTCTGCGTCAGCACCCGAGAGACGAGAGGCCATGGACTCCACGGCGCCCTTGGCTTCGGCCGCGGCCGACTTGAACTCATTGACGTCCACCTTTAACACCTGATTGACGACGAGACGTTTGCATGGTACGTCTTCCTCTCGCAAACTCTGAAGTAATCGTCCAGACTCGCTCACGCCTAAAACTGTGGGAATGGTGACGATGATAAACTCTGTGGTATCCTTGTTACGGAACAATTTGCGCACCTCCTTGACTTGCGCCTTCAACTGCTCGAGTTTCTCCACCGCGTCGTCTTGCTTATCCTCCCCGACGCCAAAGATACCCTTGACTGCATCCGTCGCACTCGTGAGTTTTTGTCGTAAACGCACAATCTTACCGATGGATGCATCCAAAAAGTCCGGGAGCGACAGTAAACGCAACGTATGTCCCGTGGGCGCCGTGTCAAAGACGATGCGCGTAAACTTGCTGAATTTTTCATCCTTTGTAAACTGCAGCACCTTGGCGATGGCGATAGCCTCATCCAACCCTGGCGGCGGCGTGTCTAAAAGTTCTCCGAGTTTCAAATCTGCGATTGACTCCGCAAACCCACCTAAACCGACGGAACTCATAAATTGTTTCGCCCCGGTGCCCATGTCATTTTCTCTCGCAAACGCGGTAAACTCCGCCTTTGCGCTCTCCGGATCAATCTCGAGCGCGAACAACATCCCATCCGTGTCTGACACCTCCACCGGCATCCCCCCACGCACGTCTTGCGCCAGAGAATCTGACAACGAGTGCGCGGGATCCGTGCTCACCACGAGCGTCTTGTGTCCGCTCTCCGCGAACTTGACAGCCAACGACGACGACAATGACGTCTTCCCAACCCCGCCTTTACCACCAACCATGTAATACCTTCTCTCCCGTCCGCTAGTCATTTCATCGAAATTCGGCGGGGACGATCCCATCGCTCGCGTCACTGTCATCCTTCGGCGCGTTCGCACAGCCGAAGACGACGAAGAAGAAGATGACTCGCAAGATGACGCCCTCAGTCTTCTAGAAGACGCACGCATCGTTCGACTGTACGACGAAGACGTCATCGCGGCGCAGGATCGCGTCGTCGTCACACTCGCTGACATCCTTCCTTTGTTTTTCTACTTCGTACGTCGACCAATCACCAACGACAATCGAAACCGCGTCGTCGTCTCGCGCGCGCGGGCTTCGATCGAAATCCGTCGACCTTGTGGATCCAGTCCTATACTAAATACCTATGTGAATCATAAGGTACCCGATCAAAAACACTCATCGATAAAATTATCGATCGATGCAACCGAATCAATCGATAAAACCATCGATCGTTTTAGCCGATTCGGTTTCAACGAGATTCGCGGCGTTCCGAGTCCGTTTTCGGCACTCTCGCACGCGATGCGTTCGACGCCGTGCGCGCACTGCGCGCGCGAAGCGGCGACGACGTACTGCGCGGCGGATGGTACGTGATATCGATCGAGAATATTTTATCAAACGTGTACGCGCGACGCGGAGCGATCGGAACGCGTCGCGGGTGCGTTGAGAGGACGCGCGTCGGTTAGAAAACGACGTCCGCGTCAGCATGCGCGAATCGAGGGAAAAAATCAATCAACACTGATGCGCGACGGGAGCGCGGACCCGACGCGTTAAATATTTCGTGAAATAAAAGTGGGAATGTTTTAGCGTTCGGAGAGACTGACGACGATGGATCGATCGACGCGAGCAGAGGCGTTTCTGTGCGCACAGTGCGACGTGGTCGTGCACTCGGCTAATGAGGTGCGTGGGTGTCGCGGCTGTTCTGTATGGGCATACAGTAGTGACTGACTTGATCCAACGTGGATAACGGCGATGGATGCTGATTTAACATCGTTGACGCGATTCGCTGCGGTGGATGCGATATAAGGATGCAAGGGACGCGATGAGAGACTGACGAGGCGATTTGTATTTGTCGTGTACGTGCGCGTTGTCTTAGGTTGCCGCGAGACATCGAAGGGTGAGTATAGAGGAATGGCGCGCCAAGTCGAGCCTCACCAAGACTAGCCCCGAGCGATTCAGAGGAGGAGCTTATGTAGCAGACGAGTGGTCGAATGGGCGTTGTGGAGCGGTCAACTTTGAGAGTGTCAAGTTGCATACGAATGCGGCGAATAGATCTTCGCATCCAAGCGATGAGACGCAGTCGATGAGGGAAATTGAGCGTTGGCTGTCCTTGAGTGACGACGGAGACAGAAGTTCTCGACTGAGCGAGGAATCACACGAGGTGGTATCGCCTATCGGCACACCAAACGCCGCGGAAGACCCTTTCGATTCAATCTTCGACATGATCGCGCAAGGAAATGACGGGTCATCCCTTGTCTTTGACGCCGAGTGTACCAAATCAATTACCGAAGCTCTCGATTCCGTCGCGCACAGCCTACATAATGGGCATTCAGTCGAAGATTCGATGCTCCGGGCTTACGCCATGGCAAATTCTCGCGCAGCGTTCGAACAGAGACCATCTCCGCTAGGGTCTGGTCACGGTAACCCGGCGCTTCAAAGCCACGGCTTGCCGGGTGGACCTCCGGCAAAGGTGCCAATGCCGAGCGCTTTCTTTCATAGCATGCCCAGACGCGTCATTAGCAAAGAAAGACAAGAGCAACTAGACAGATATCGCGCTAAGAAAGAGCGTCGGTTACTTGGATTGAAGAAGCCGACTGTGCGGTATGAGTGTCGCAAGAAGCTGGCAAAGTCGTTACCTCGAGTCAAAGGTAGGTTTGTCAAGGTGGACGACAAGGCTGCCATTATGCAGTCTGTGCAGAGTTGTCCTGATTTGAGCGCTCTAGCGAATGATGACGCCAAGTCGAAAGAGCAACCTTCGAAAATGAAAATAGATCGGGCTCGCAAGTCTCAGGATGATGAGGCGCTCCGAAGAATTTCTGCGAGTTCCTCATCCTCAAAATCGTCAAACGAGCACATGGAGTTCGATAGAATGATGGACCGTGATGCGGGTATTCCCCAGGAAAAACCAATCGGCTTCGTAAAGGATGGATTAGGTGGTCTACGAGGTTCGAATTTGCGTCATTGTCAAAGTGAAATATGCCTGGCAAGCCTGGCAGAGGAAGCGTAGCGAGTCTCAAGTCGTGAATTCCATCACCGCTTCGGTGATATGTATCGTGTACAGTGTACCTAGGATGAGTACTCGTGTGAAACTATTAATATTATATGTACATTTCTCATAGGTGCTGCTTGCCTAGATCTAACGCTTCGCACGAATCTCGCTCATGAACTCTGCGTTTTGGGCAGCCCGCGACGTGCGAAGCTGTTCGACATCAGCTTTGAGCTGAGTCTCAACGTCTGCGCTATACATGAGCCCTGCCGCGCCCACTCCAGCCGCCACGGCGTGCTTCCAAGGATCTAAATTATGGTCAAACGTGGTGGTAACGTCAGTTTAAAACTCATCGCACACAGGGCGGCGACAGTCTCGCTGGCGTGCGTCCGTCGAGTCACCGGGAGCACAACCCTAAGAATGATCGAGCGGGCGAGTTTTAACGTGCGCTGCCGCGCGCGACGTACCAGAGAAGACGGGTAATCTACGCAAACCGTTCGCGAACGCCGCGATTCCGACACCGCTAACGGCCCCGAGGGCAGCTGCGAAAGTGGACGCGCCCATCACGAGCTTGATTCTGGGGCCGTTGACTTGTTGGAGTTCCACCGGGACAAGGGCCGTTTAGCCACCTCAGGCGGCAATGTTTCGTCATTCGAGACGTTCTTCTCTAAAATTTCTACAAATTCTAAGACAACACTAGCTAGAACGAGGCTGAATCGTCAAGAGCTCTCTGTCTGCTATTCCGGCACCTTGAATGGTTTGATTTGGATCGCAAAAAAGACGAGGCGGAAATGACGCCGCGACCACGCTCGCAACTGGATCAAATTGAGCTTCAAGAATCAGATAATCCTCTATCTCACACACTCGAGCGCTTTTCAGAAATCGTCGCGTCATTCTTACACCGTTTGCAAGACGGAATGCGAGTGTGACAACGTTCTCAGCGTCGACATCTGGCTCTGGAACTCGAGCCGTTTCGACTCTCCTTTTTGACGTTGACTGTTCTTCTTGTAAACTCGCCGCGATAGCCACCTCAATTGACGCATCATTTTCATCTATGTCTTTAAGACTCGCTGCGATGGCTGCATTCAACTCAGCTTCGGTATCGACGCCTCCATTCGCTCGATGATGTTCTGCCAAACTCGCTTCGATCGCCGTCTGGAAATCCTCGTCGCCAGTCATTTCCATGTTAATCGGACCGTCATTTCTATCCGCAATCAGCGTTTCTCCCTGACTCGCGCGATTGAGTGCGCTTTTCATCGCCAACTGCGCTCGTCCAGACGCCTTTATGGCGTCCGCTTCCGCTGAGGCTGCCAAAGCGCTCTCCTCGGTCCACCATTTTCCAAACTCACCCGTCTGGCCCGACATGTCCGGCAAGCTCATCGAATTGAGGTCGCGGACAACAAAGATTGAGTATCCCTCCGCCTTAAGCTGATCGAGAAACGCACTGAGATAAAATTCTCCAATCTTTCGCGGCGAAGACGCCATCGAATTTAGGTTCCACCACGTCGCATTGACTCTTCTCAACGAAAACCAGTGCAAGTCCAAGTTGGCGATGAATCCGAGCTCGCTCGACGGGTTTTCGCGGCACGCGCCCTCATTCGGGTGAGAAAGGCTGACAGTAGTGAGATCAAAGACGCTGAGCGCACGAGAGAGTACTTGGATGGAGAAATTACCGTCTTCGGCGACGTTTTCCGAGCTCGTTCCAGCTGTCCCACCGAGTAACGAACGTTCCTCTTCATCAAGCTCTCGCGCGATCGCTCCCAAATCGGACGCCGAGAAGAACGGCCCTTGGAGAAGGGTGTTGATCGCGTGCACTCCGCACAGCTGCGAGATCTGCCGCTCGTGATATATCATCGAATCGGTGCGGTGTGAGGTGCGGGAGAGCCGCGGTTGGTACAAATATTTACGAATATTTTACAACAACGATGGGGCGCTGGCCGCGAACGAGCTCACGACCCACGGTGTGCACTCTTTATTAATCAGCCACCGAGCGCCGCTCTAAACGTTTTTCAACCTCCACCGCCGCGGCGCGAATGCTTTTCATATCCAAATTGTCCGTCTTTGGAAAGTAACCAGCCGGAGCGACGATGGGAATGCCATCCTTGGTGAAGTGTAGCTTACGACCACCCGAATCGATCGATACCTTTTCTGATGCCTCCAAAGCCTTGGTCGTTGATGCGAGCGTCTCTCGCGCCACGGCCAATGGCACGGGCTTGGAGGTCACCGCGCCGACGCCTGAAGTCGAGCTCGCGCCGTGCAGCTCTCGCAAACTCTCCATGAATTTGTAGTTTTTCTCGTTACGCATTGGCCAGTCTATGTTGGGAAACATTGCACGCAACCAGCTATCCCGGTTTTGCGTTCTAATGTCTTCGGCAGAGTCTAACGGCGTCGATTCAAGCTGCTTGACGGCATCCGCGCCAGCCCTGATGTGCGACGACCACTCATCCTTGACATCCTCGATGAGCGTCTTCAATGCAACCTTGTCTCGCTCACCCAATAACTTGTCTAGATTTGCGGCATACGCGTGCGCTATTTGTTTCGGTAGCTTTCCTCTAGACACGGGCAAACCTTTGGTGTACGCCGCTATTTCCTCCAAATCCTCCGCGTCGATGGATGGCGAGTATCCCAACAAGTAATCCAACACTTTTTGTATCGGTCTCGGGTGAGACTGCACGGCGTAGAAGCACTTTTTCACCGTACCGAGAATGGAATCATCCCTCGGGTCCGGCACAGGCTCTGGAATCATACTCTCTGGCGTCGTCCAAAGCTCCAGAGCGCTCGCGTCGAGCTTTTTACCCGCCTCCTTGGCCTCCTCCTCCAGCATCGAGCGCTTCTTCATGCGCAAGAATTCATCCTTTGGATTTTCCAACAGAAACCACGGCTTGTGAGGATTCTCCCGCTGTCTCTCGAGCGCATCCTTCATCGTGTCCTTACCCTTGAGATCTTCCTCCTGCGCCCGCCTTCTCGCCATCTGTAAATCGCTCTTCGCCCGCCGCTCAACCTCCACCGCGACGCGCCGAGCCACGGCGTCGTGCAACTTTTTCGCAAACACCGCCCTCTGAAACGCCCCTTGTATCGAATCCGTCGCCATTCCGCGCACATTTCTCGCATCCATGCGTTCCAACACTTTCAATTTCTCCTCGCTCGCCGCATCCAGCGCCGCTTCCGTCACCGCTCGCACCGCCGCTTCGTCCACCTCTCGCGTTCCGTCTCTTCTCATTCGCACCATCGACGTCACCCCGGCTCTCTCCGCCGCTTCTCCCAGCGACACCCCTCGCAGCGCCGCCAACACCGCCTCTTCCAATCCATTACTCGCCCCTGGTACCTCTCGCACGAACCCACTCTCGCGGTCGTCGTCGTCGTCGGCGTCGTCAACCGCATCGTCGTCAACCGCATCGCGCGCGGCGCGCCCCCGCGGCCCACCCTCGCTTTCCCGACGATCGTCGAACGCCCCCGTCGTCGCCGTCGCCGCCGCCGCTCTCCGCGCCGTCGCCACCGTCCCTAACCTTTGTCGAACTCCCACCGAACCGAGACCACCGACGCCGGTTTCGTCGTCGCCCGCCGTCGTCGTCGTCCTCCTCCTCATCGTCGTCGCGCGTCCCGTCGTAACGACCGAACGAACCGTCCCGGACTCGATCGCGCGCTCCTTCCCCCCAGTCTTGAGTCGATTCAGTGACGAGCCCGATTTAAAGCTTGATTTTAATCGTTATTTTTATTTGAACCTTGAATTTCATCTGAATCGACTCAAACGAAAGCTGAATCGAATAGAGATGTCTACCGTCTACCCGTCTTCAACCCGTCGTCTCATCAGAGATTTTAAAAATCACGAAAGAGTTCCATCAGAGCGCCCGGTGAGTGGGTGAGTGAGTGAGTGGTGCCCGAGGCCGAAGAGAGAGAGAGACGGGTGGCGCTTGGAGAACGGGACGGGAGTCCGCGGTGCGAGCGCGAGTTTGGAGAACGACGGTGCGAGGCGAGGCGAGGGGAAGATGTCTTACGGAACGACGACGATGAGGGCGGAAAGACCGGGACGAATGACGGCGGAGACGATCGACGGAGGCGAACGGGGGTATAACCCGTGCGACGAGTACGAATTGCGGCTTCGCGGGTTGGGAATCGCGGCGATCGAAAACCTGGCGGCGACGCGGAACCAGTACGATTGCATCGATTTGAACGATAACGAAATCGTGAAAGTGGAAAACTTTCCGAGATTACCGCGATTGAAGACGCTGATGCTGGCGAATAACCGCGTGGCGAGGGTGAACGGGGAGGAGCTGGCGCGCGCGTGTCCGTCGCTGCGAAGGCTGGTGCTGACGAATAACGGGTTGCGGAATCTGGCGGATTGCGATGGGTTGAGCGCGTGTCCGAGGTTGGAAATGCTGTCGTTGATGGACAATCCGGTTTCGACGAAAGAAAACTACCGGTTGTACGTCATTTACAAGTGTAAGGCGCTCAAGGTTTTAGATTTCCAAAAGGTGAAACCCGCCGAACGCGAGCTCGCGATGAAGACGTTTGGGGCGGACGACGGGGCGGCGGCTCGGGCGAAAACGTTCACCCCCGGGGAGGTTCCCGGGGAAACTGCGGCGGAAGAGGAGGAGAAGAAGAAAGATCAAAAGCCGAGCGGTCCGACGCCTGAGCAGATGATGGCGCTCAAGGTGGCCATCGCCAACGCGGAGACGTTGGACGAAGTCGCTCGGTTGGAAAACGCCCTCGCCACGGGTGTGCTTCCGTCGGATTTACAACTCTGAATGAATGACAAAGACGAAGACGACGAGTACTAGCGAAAGTATTATTAGATGTTTAGCTGTGTGATATCGACATACACTATAGTTGTTTCAAAACCAAACCAAACGCGCCTCTCAACTCGCTCAAATCATTTCAGTTGCGTCGTGTCGGCGACCGAACACATGAATTGTTGCAGCACCTTTTGTTCATCCACCTTTTGCGAGATGAAGTGCTTACCAACCTCTTGAATGAGCGCGCGTTTGTTTTTATCCGTCTCCTCGTTTGCCTCCAACCCGTACGCCTTTTTATACTTGAGAAGCGTCGTCGTCGTCAACCGTTCAAAGTTGCTCTGACAATTTGGTCTCGCGCTTCTTCGGCGCTCTTGTAAACGCTTCATCGCCGCGGCGGCGGCTTGACTGGGCGGTCCGTTCCCCGGAACACGAGTCGGACGACGAAGACGCGTCTTCATCGCATCCTTTTCATCTCCGTCGTCGTCGTCGTCGTCGTCGTCGTCGTCTTCACCATCCTCCTCGTCGCCCTCCTCTTCGCCGTTTTCGACATCCTCCTCGTCTCCGTCGTCCGATTCCGGTTCATCCCCGCTCGGGTGTTCCAACACCGTCAACGCGTTTCTCTGCAAACGAACCTCTTGTCCGTTGGATAAAACCAACCAGTGCCAACCACCGAGTCCGACAGCCTTCTTCACGATGCCCTTCAAACCCACGAGTTTCCCCTTGGTTCGGTTGTTTCCGCTGATCAAAACCTTGGTGCGTCTCGGAAGCGTGAGCTGATCGTCGTAATCCTCCAAACCTCTTTGTTCCGCCGGCACATCCGCGTCGTCATCGTCATCGACGGCGTCAATTTTATCGTCGCCGTCACGAACGTCGTCGGCGTCGTCTCCACCGTCTTCATCCATGGCGTCCTCCCCTTCGCTCGTCCCCGCCCCGCGTCCTCCTCGCGTCCCGCTCGCCGGATCTTCCCCTTCGCCGTTCCCGCCGCGCGCTCTCTTCGCCATCGGTGCCTCATCCACCGCCATCCCGTCGTCGTCGACGACATCATCATCGTCACCGTCATCGTTCGCCTCTCCGTTTTCCATCGCATCGACGAGCGCTCGAGCGCCGTCGGCACCGTCGGCGTCGGCCCCGTCGTCCGCACCAACCGCGCCGGTGCCATCCTTCTTCGTCGTCATCGTCGTCGTCGCTGGATGCGCGTCCACACCGCCGATGCCGTCCGCGCGTTTCCCGTCGTCGTCACCCATCGCGCGTTCGCGTTCGCGTTCGCGTTCCGTCGTCGTCGTCGTCGTCGTCGTCGCGTCCATCCGCGATCCGTCGTCGAGGGAATCAATGCGGGACGACGCTTCCGTCGAGTCAAGTTGAGTCGAGTTACGAACTAACAGATATAGAGTGTAAACCCGCTACAGTATGTATACGAGTACACGTACTGTAATGTAATCTAGAGCTATACCGGGACTGACTTCACCGACCCGCTCGACCGCTCGACCGGGCGGTGGTCGCGGACCGCGCGAGTGCTCGACGCGACCGACCCCGCGCGCCCGTCTTCGTGCGCGCGCGTTTCGCGTTTCGCGTTTCGTGTTTCGCGTTTCGCCTTTCGCGTTTCGTGTTTCGTGTGCGCGCGCGCTCGAGCGTCCAACCATCCGCCCAGGGCGACCCCGGGGGATGCAGACGGTCGTCGGCGGCGGAGGAGGAGGGGTGACGGCGACGGTGGGACGGACCATCGGAGGAGGAGGGACGTCGTCGTCGTCGTCGTGGGGGAGACGGGGTGGAGTCTCATCGTCGACGAGAGCGGCGGCGGCATCTTTCCGGGTGAGTGGCATCTTGTCGGCGCGCGGAGGGAGGAGGAGGACGACGGCGACGAAGGCGACGGCGACGAAGGCGACGGCGACGCGGTCGAGGGCGTTCGATTGCGTCGTGGGAACGAAGCAGTTTTTGGTCGGCGGCGAACGGGGCGGGATGATGACGAGGACGCTGACGTGGACGCGCGGAGGCGTCAGAGGGCGAAAACGCGGGACGGCGACGGAGGCTTCGGCGGCGAGCGCGGCGGCGTTGGCGACGGCGGCGGCGCTTGCGGGGGCGTGTTACGCGGCGTTTTTGGTCGGTGGGGCGATGGTGCGAAAGGTGAGCGAGGTGCGGGTGACGGCGGCGAAGACGGCGGTGAACGCGTACGTGTTGGAGCGGTGCGCGAGCTTGTTGAGTAAAGGGTACGATGCGGTCGGATGGTTGACAAACGCGCACGCGAGCACAATCTTGAGCTCGTTGTTTCGTGTGGATTTGGACGTCGCGTATCAGAGAGAGGTGTTGGCGATGCCGGACGGAGGGTACGCAACTTTGGATTGGCCACTGAGCGTCGACGGCGACGTCGACTTGCAGTCGACGTACAACGACGAGAAGGAGTCAGAGATGACGCGAGCGGCGCCGGCGTGCGAGGTTGAAAAGAACGGTCCTCCGTTTGTGAATCAAGTGTTTAATCAAGACGTTTTGGTTCGCAGAAGGTTGATGGCGCACCAAGAGTCTATCGCTGAAGACGCGCCCGTCTTGGTTCTCATGTCTGGCATCGCCGGCGGGTCGCACGACAAGTACTTGAAGCATTTTTTAAAGCGGGCGCGATCGCAAGGATTTCGGTGCGTCGCGTTCAATTGCCGGGGCACCTCCGAGTCTCCCTTGACGACGCCGCAGTTTTACAGCGCGTCGTACACGGGTGATATCAGACATGTCGTAAATGAGCTGCACGAGAGGTTTCCAAACGCGCCTCTGCTCGCCATCGGTTGGTCGCTCGGGGCTAATATTTTGACCAATTTCCTCGGTGAGGAGGGCGAAAACTCAAAGCTCACGGCGGCGGCGGCGCTTTGCAACCCGTTCGACCTCAACGCGTGCGACACCGCCCTGGAGAGTGGGTTTTTCGGTAAGATTTATAGTCAAGCCATGGCGAAGAATATGCGCAAGCTCTTTGCGCCACACGAAAATTTATTCGCGGGTCTACCCAAGTACAAGCCCGAGCTCGTCAAGTCTGCCAAGACGGTGCGAGACTTTGACGAAGCCATCACGCGCGTGACGTTTGGATTTCCGTCCGTCGACGCGTACTACGAGTACTCTGGGAGCAAAAACAAGATTCACAACGTCGCCATTCCGTTGATGACGGTGCAAGCGCTCGACGATCCCATCGCGATTTCCAGCTCCATACCGAGAAAAACGATTGAATCCAACCCGCACGTCATTCTGATTGAGACAGAATCTGGTGGACATCTCGGTTGGGAGGCTGGTCCAGAGGCCCCGTTCGGCGCGCCGTGGCCGGATGCGCTCGTGATGAAATTCTTCCACTCCATCATCGAATTGGCGGCGGGGGCTTCTTCGACGTCGCGCACCGTCGCCGGAGGCGAAGCGGCGGTTTCCTCAGCCATTCCGGACGAGGAGACGCAGCAAGCTGCGCGTTGAGTCGCTGAGTTGTAGTTTTTAGTCAAGCATTCTTTCTACGTACGCGGTGCACTACTACCTAGTATAAAGCGATTACCTACCGTACAATAAATAAACTATCAGCTACGTGGATTTTTGTTTCCGTCTCGCCGACGCGGAGGACACGACGCGCGCGCTCAGAAGCAAAGTCGGCACTATTATTCCAAATACGACCGGAAGCGCAAATGTCCGCCAGTGCGAGTGGTGCTCGGCTAGAAGACCGAGTGCGTCCATCGGAGACGACTCTGCAAACCGCGACACCGCGAATATCCACAGGATTGGCAACGCGCACAGGGCAACGGTGGACGCTCGTCTGAACGTTTCGCTTTGCACCGGGGCGGAGAGCAAACACAAGGGTGCCAGAGCGGCTGTCGTCAGCAGAGCCAAGGGAAAGTTGAAGAATGTACACGCACTCATCGTAGCGATCACCCACGCCATGTTGATGACTTTGACAGCCACCCAGTCTTCTTGCGAAAGAATGACGATGCCGTCAATTTTCGACGTGCGCGGCATCGTCGTCGATTCGCCTCTCTTTGCAATACTACAAAACACAAAGCCGAAAACGGGACACAATGCCAAAACTATCAAAGTGACGAGGCTTCGACTGAGTCCAGCATCGCTCAAATGTATGCAGATTCCTCCGAGACTAGCGCTGAGAGCTAGGACGATTGTAAATTCGGACACGGCTCGGAACCAGTTGTGAGACGTTCTCGTCTCCGCGGCCGATTCAGAGAAATTACCCGCTCCAAAGGTTGTGAGCCTCGCCACGGGCAAGACTAGGCTGACCAGCAACACAACCTGTGGGGCAATGTACTCGGCGATACCTAAGAATTTATCTGACCCGAGCATGATGTAGTAGAAGCAGCTGTGGTGTAACAGCTCCAACAGGTTGTTGCACGATCGAAGAGAAAGCTCGAGCGTCTGTCCCAAGGCGGCGTACGCATCCGTGCCTCGATATGTACGAAGACGCTTGTCATCCGACGACCGCGCTTCGATGGAAATAGCGTCTATGGAATGCGCTTTGAACGCGGCGTGCGCACCCGTCGGCACTCCCGTGATTGCTCTCCACATGAACCTCCAAACCGACTTGAGCGAACCGGCAAAAGAGTTGTCCAATCCTCCACCGGCGTCCTCATCAAAGCTAACCCTCAATCCGCTCGTGCTCTCGGCGACGCGTTTAAACATTGTATAAATATCCTGATTCGGATACGCCCCGTTCCATCCTTCGATTTTCACTCGCATCATCGAAACCTCTGCTCCGTGCGGCGCCGAAAAAACAAACGCTTGCTGAATCGTTCCAGCTCGCTCAAATCCACCATCCACGCTTCTACTTTCAAACGAATGATACGTCTTCAACCAATCCATGGTGGACTCTATCTCCCCAGTTTCAGCGTCGATGCACAACCATATCAAATCCTTTGCCAACCAGGGAGCTCGGCCCACGACCTCGAAGACGCGCAGCGCGACTCCAACCGTCGCCGCCTCTGCCCGTGGGTCCAACTTTCCCAGAGGCGTCACGAGCGCGATCGATTCCCGTCCATCCCCGCGAGCCGCGCGCGCGATCGCGTGTACATTCATCATCATCCTTCTCTCACCACCACCTTCGTCCGAAGACTTGTTCGCATCGAACGTCGTCGACGCGTAGTAGCTTTCAAAGCCTCTCGCGTCAAGAGCAGACGTAATCCACTCCAAACGTTTTACCGTCGTCTCACTCGTCGATCTCTCGCTCCACACCCCCTCGAGCGCGTCGGCGTACCCCGACGCCACGTTTGCATCCGCCGCGTTGAAGATTTTCTCCGTCGATCCGAGCAAAAAAGCATTCTCGTCGACGTAGACTCGCCGAGCGAGTTTCGGGTACGTCAAAACTGTCGAGAGACCGACGAGGTAGAGGAGGATGCCGATGCGATTGGCGCGAAGAACGAGGTTTTTTACGACGACGACGAGCGCGTTCAACGCGCTCACCATCCTCCTCGCTACGAAAACGACGCGCGACGAAGGCGAAGACGGTGCGCGGCGCGCTCTGAAAACTGTGTGGATGGATTGATGCGTTAGCGTAAAATCTTTAAGCGGTGGTAACAAAACAATTCACATCATCTACGTATTAGTACTCACTAGGCGCGCTGTCTTGCAAGATCCAAAACCCATCCGTGGTCTCTGCTTCTTCGTCGGTTTGAATCGCGAGGAAATGAAGACCGTCGCACGCGCGCTTCACCTGTTCCCATTCCTTGGCTTCTTGCGTCAATTCCTTTGTCTTGCGGAAAAAGGCGTACGACCAAGAATCATTCACGCCCGTTTCCAACACGATGGAGCTCGTTTGGACGTCCGAAGAAATGCACGCCAACTCTAATCCCTTTGTCCATCCGGCCAAGGCGGCGGCGCGGCTCGTATACACGGCAATTCCTGGAATCAACGTATCATCCGGAAGGTTCTCGTCAATGTCCAACGTCGCCCCAAACACCTTGCCCCGCTTCACTTGCTCCATCTCTTCTCTCACTCCAACCAAAGGAAGGGCAACAAAGGCCCAGGATTCTCCTCTCAGCGCGTCTGGCAGTCTCTTTGGCGCCGTGGGTTCGAACGCCATCAACGGTGGCGCGCTCGAGTCGTAACCCGGGTGCGTCTTGTACACAGTCTCCACGCGTTCCGCCAGCCACTTGACCAACGTCTGGCACCTTCGACTCGGCAACGGTTCGACGTCAACCTCAACGCACGCCCGAGTGATGATGGTTTGCATTTGCGCTCGGAAAAACTTGAATCTTCTCGGCCGGCTTCCTCGTTCCGCCATGACCCGTTCGAGCGCTCTCGCCAACTCGACCGAGTTGATGCGATTGTTTGGGAAAAACTCTGCGTGCTCAAACGACCTCGACTCGTCCGTCACGAGGAGCTCCCAGACTTTTTTACCCCGGTCGTCGCGAAGCGGGCGAGAGCAAAAGTCAATCTGCCAATCTTCGGTGAGTTTTTTCACCGTCGCGTCACCGGAAGGCGGGGCGTCGTTCGAGATCGCGGCCCGCGTGTTTCCACACCGGCGGCGCGTCGTCACCGATTTATCACACGACGTCGACGAAGACGACGACGAGCGTCGCGCGGCGGCGTGAAGCCGACCCGCGGGAGTGCGATGCGTCGAGAGAGACGCCATCATGATGACGAGGGGTTCGTCGGCGGATGCGGGTTCGGCGTCGGGGTGTGACGACGAGGTACAGAGTAATCAATCGTCATCGTCATCTTGTGGATAACTCTCTTCAAGATGGGGGCTCCACGCGGCGTTTTCCAATTTTACCTTGAAACGGGGACACACTCGCGTCGATGAGAAACGTGCGTGCGTGCGCGCGTGGATGAATGGATGCTAGTGGTGATACATTTTATGCACACTGTACACTCGCGCGACGACGAAGACGAAGACGACGACGATGCGATGGCTAATACGAGGAGAGAGACGCGGTTTCTCATCCAACCATGGAACGTTTGCGTCCTCTCGCCCTGACTTCGGCGAATTTATTGAGCGTCGCGCACCACATGCGGGATTTCTTCTTGTACGTGGCGAGAATTTCGTCAAAGAGTAAGGTTTGCGATGGATGCGCCGCCGTGATGGCGCGCTCCAGGACGTACAAATCCACGCCCTTGTCCTCGGCGACGTCGCTCGGGTAGCTCAAGCCAAAGTCAATGGTCACAATCTTCCCATCGCCCGCTCTCACGATGAAATTACTCGTCGTCAGATCCCCGTGTACGATCCCCCCATCGTGCAGCGCGCTCACGGCTTCACCAATCTGTCGTCCGTACTCTCTCAAATCAGCCTCCCCGCACGCGTCGGACCGCAACGCCTCTTTCAACGCCTCCCCCGGCACTCGTTCCATGTACACGCACGCCTCCTCGGCATCCACCCACAACACCCTCGGCGCGAGCACCCCACACTTCGCCGCCTTGACCAACGCCCGCGCCTCTCCGTTCACCCTCGATCGCGTCAGTTTTTCATCCAACGCTCGCAGTCGGTACTTTTTCCTAAACCTCTGCTTGCACACGCACTCCCGGTTGAGAAAGGTTGTCGCGAAAACCCTCGCTTCGGCGCCTTGCGAGAGCAGCGTCGACGCCGTCGCACCCAATCGCGCGCGCATCGTCATCGACTCGTCCGCATCGCCGTCGTCGTCCGGTTCATCGTCGTCCCCTCGTTTCGCCGTCGCCATCGGCGGTGTCGTTCCGCGCGCGAGAGAGAGACGCCGCGGAATCCAAATCCAAGTCCAAATCCAGTCCAAGTCCAAATCCGACCCTTTCGAGTGGGCGCGCGCGCGTGGTCGGTCCCTCTTGATTCGTTGGTTCGTGAACCTCGAGATGTGACGGACCTGAAGCGTCACTTTGCGACTCTCTTCGGTGCGCGCGACAAAGAAATCGAGGAAACGAACGAACGACGACGGAGGGAATGACGGAAACGGTGAAGTGCGCGTGTGAAAAATGCGAGTGTGAAAATTGTGAGTGTGGATGTAACGCGACGACGACGACGACGACGACGACGACGACGACGACGACGAGAGTTTACGTTGTCGGTGTGGACGCGACTGAGACTTCAGTCAAGTTGACGCGTTGGATGTCGAGGGAGGTGGCGAGACCTGGGGATGAGGTGAGGTTGGTGCACGTCATACCAGGGTATGTGTTTTTACTTTTCTTTCTTCACGTCGTTTCTTCTCATTCGTTTGTTCATTCTCACCAAAACGTCTGACGGCGACAAACGCGCGTCTCGTTTGTTTCGTTCTTCTCAGAACATTCGCTGGCGAGGACACTCTCACGGGCGTTCCTTTCGTCGATTACTACCCGATTACCGTTCCAGATGAAGAAAAGGTACTGATATTCTTTCGCGCGATCATCACTCGCGCACTATGCGTTTTCTGCAGGGCGCGTTTGAGGTATCAATCCACGCCGATGCTACGACAAGAGATGCGCGAGGTGCGTCGAGCCTAGCGGGTCGCGATAGCCATTGCCTTTGGACTGACGACAGATTTGTCCCAAACACAGGAAGCTGCTTGGAGAAACGATGCTTTGAAATGGATCGAAGCCAACCTGGCGCCGATCTTTGACAAGGCGCAGATTGACTACAAGATTGACATTGTCGCGTACGACACGAATTCCTCGAGCGTTGGGGAAATTTTGTGCGAAAAGGCAACCTTGCTCGACGACGCCGTCGCTGTCTGCGTCGCGTCCACCTCGAAGGGTCGTTTGAAAGAATTTTTCATCGGAAGTGTCTGCAATTACTGCTTGCATCGCTGCAAGAAGCCAGTCATCGTGTTCAAACCGTCAGACGAGGAAAACGAGGAAAACGAAACGGCGGCGGCGTGAAGAGCAAGGAACAAAAGAATGCGTGATGAACACTTTTACAAATTTACCTCGATAGATCTCGTCCGTCGACCGCGAAGATAAAATCGGCGTAGAAACGTTCCTTGTAAAAACACAGAATCTCCGTTTCTCGCGTCACTGACTCGCGTGTACGACGTGGATGATTGGTCGCGGCTAACTGATTTTTGGGCGGCGAGGCTGCATCTACGCCGACGCAGCCGCCTTGGCGGCGGCGATGACGTCTTCAATCGGCGCGTGATCACCAAAATTACGCTCTTGAAACTGGTACTGCACTCCCTTGTTACCCGGTTTCATGACGAGAAGGCCACCCATGATGAGACCTTCGCCATTCAAATTATGTTTCGTCACGCCCGCCTTTTTTGCCTCTGAGGCGTGCTTCCACACGCGTCCGAGGGGATTGAGAAAGGCACTCAGAGAGCCCTTCTTCACCTTTCCCCCGGCAACCGCCTTGAAAAAACCCTTATCTTCGTCCAAGTAGAGATTTTCTGGCCAAAACTCCTTCTTAAACTCCTCCACTTCCGCTGGGAGACCCTCTTTGAGCACGCACACAAGTTTGCAACCGACGGCGTCAAACTCGCTCTTCTTCGCGTACACCTTGAGTGCCTCCCCGCGACAGAGAATTCATCCAGGACGGCGCATCACGACGATGACGGCTGGGTTCTCTGCCCACAGCGCCGACGCCGCGAACGAACCTTCGCCCTCCGTCTTCGGTAACGAGCGAAGTTTAACGTCTCTAACGTCCTCAAAGCTCGCGCTCACGCGCGTGTGCTTTGGCGAATAACTCACCGCCATGTTTGACGACCTTTGCGCGGCAGTCCCGAACGCGGCGACGGAAGCGAAGAGAGCGACTCCGACCGATGCGTTTCTCGTCACTCGCCCGAGTCTCGCTCCGAGCATGCAAGACGCGCGCGCGTCTGTGAGGCTGGAAGACGAGCTTTTGTGTATACAAGTCCTGCAGGAAAGTGCCCGCTGGGCACTGCGCAGCGATGACGAATCGATTACAAACAGATTACAAACAATAATAATACACCGCGATGGGTGGTCGGAACGCTATTTATGCACTCCACCGATTCGTCAGCTGAGCTGACCAGAATCGATTATCAAGACGGCTTCCTTGGTGCCGCCGCTCTCTGAGCCGCAACGCTCGATGAGTCGCAATACGTCCATTCCAGATAATACGCGACCGAAAACGACGTGTTTGCCATCCAAATGCGGCGTGGCGTCGAGAGTTATGAAGAACTGACTCCCATTCGTGTTCGGTCCCGAGTTGGCCATCGATAAGATCCCTGGACCGTCGTGCGTCAGAGCGAAGGTTTCGTCGCGAAACTTTGCGCCGTAAATCGACTCCCCTCCCGTGCCGTTGTGCATCGTGAAATCCCCACCCTGCGCCATGAACCCGGGAACGACGCGATGAAACGTCGAGTTTTTAAAGTGTAGAGGTTTTCTCGTCGTCGCGCTCGCTCTCTCCCCGGTGCACAGAGCGCGAAAGTTTTCGCAAGTTCTCGGAGCAGTCGCCGTGTCTAGTTCTAGCTCGATCCTTCCGACGGGTTTCTCGTTCACGGCAACATCGAGAAAAACGATGACGGGACTCTGGGAGGGACCGACGGAGCGAGACGTCATTTGATTCGCAAACGCGTTCGACGTCGTATCCGCGCGTCGTCTTTTGGTGTTTGACTAGTTTTGGATTCTGAAACGCGTGGAAAAACTTCTAAGCTAAAACTCCTCCGCTACCGCCGCCGTACCCGGGCGCGCCCCCGTGTTCCCCCGTGGTTTCGTCTTCACCAGAAACTCTAATCTTGTACTTTCTCCTCAGCGCCTCGAGCTCCGCCTCTTTCACCTCCACCTGTTCCTTGATCGCGTCGATGGCTCGTCTCAGGTTGGACGCGTTCGCCTCCACCGCCGGCGCCACCTCCTTCACCGTTCTCTCCACCAAGACCCCACCGACCGATCGGAAGCACTTCCTCGACGGATCCAAGCCTTTCACGTTATCCAACACGTTGACGTGTTCCCGCAGGCTCACGGCGAGCTCGCCGATTTTCACTCTCGCCGCGTCCACCTCTCTGCTCAGCGTCGTGAAGTAGTCGATGACTTCCCTCTCCGTTGCGAACGCCTGCTGCGGGGCCGGCGTCGATCCCCCCGCCGGGGCTGGCGCGCCGTTCGTCGTCGGGGCAGACATTCCCACCTCTTCTCGTGTCCGTCGACCGACCTCGCGCGCGCGCTTCCCTGTGTCGTCCACGACACGTCTCGGAGTCCCGTCTCGAGGCCCCGCCCCGTTGACCGCGTCACGGACGGGAGAGGAGAGGAGGTTTACAAAAAACACCCGTCATAATTACCGCGTCTCTTCTCTCGCGGAAAAGGGCGGTGTCGTGGACCCCATGGGACAGTCAGTGTGCATACTTTAGTACGCACTCGAGCTACTAAACCGATCGACTTGGCGCAGTGGAAGCGTGTTGGGCCCATATTCCGTACGAAGTAAGGCTACCCAAAGGTCGCAAGATCGAAACTTGCAGTCGATAACGATTTTTTTACTATAGTAGTTATTTTGTCGCTTAAGTGTAGGTTAAATGTCCGAGTTTTATAGTAATGTTTTTTATCTAAACCCTAGTTTGACGTACTGTATGTAACATAAGTAGTAAGTAGTCGATCATATCGTTTTCCTGAGATATCCATCGTATTATACACGGTTTCTTTCGATGCGTGATGAGGGGTCCGTCGAACAAAAACGCGTCGTCCAGCGGTTCGGCATTTCGTGACGCGACGCGTTTGGGGGTTGCCGACGCGCGGCGACTGCGAGAGCGTTTAAATGACGCCGGACGAGGCGGTTCCGCAGGTGGAAGAAGACGCGTCGTCTTCTAAAAATTCCCGGACAATCGTCGTCATAAAGGTGGGTACCTCGTCGCTGCTCAAGGCGGAAGATGGCGTCATTTCCTTGTCGCAACTGTGCGCAATGTGCGAGACGGTGTCCTCGCTGTCGAGAGCGGGATACTCGGTCGTGCTCGTGAGCTCTGGCGCGGTGGGGGCGGGAATGGTGAAGATGGGGATCAAACCTGGACCGCAGAAACCGTCGCTGGCGAGGAAACAAGCGCTGGCGGCGATTGGACAGCCGCACTTGATGAGGTATTACGAAGACATTTTTAACACGCTGGGCGTAAAGTGCGCTCAGGTTTTGTTGACGCTTGAAAATCTCAGTAATCGCACGCAATACGGGAAAGCGAAGAGAACTTTTGAGCAATTGTTTGAACTCGGCGTGGTTCCCATTGTGAATGAGAACGACACAGTGGCTGTGGAGGAATTGAGGTTTGGCGATAACGACACGCTGAGCGCTCAAGTCGCCGCTCTCGTCGAGGCCAAGTATTTATTCTTGTTGACGGACGTTGATGGGCTCTACACGGCGAATCCGACGTGCGATCCAACGGCGGAGAAGATTGAAGTGGTTGAGGATATCAACGCGCTCGATGTGGACGTCGGATCTGGCGCTGGATCGAGCGTGGGTACGGGTGGGATGGTGACCAAGCTCACGGCGGCGCGCATCGCGAGTGCGGCGGGATGTCAAACCATCATATGTCTCGCCTCGGTGCAATCGACCGCGATTGCGGACGTGTTGGAAGGTAAAACAAACGTAGGTACGAAATTTTTAGCCGCAAAGAAGAGTGCGCGGGGTAAAAAGAGATGGTTGCTGACGGTTCCTATTAAAGGCGCCGTCCGAGTCGACGAAGAGGGCGCCAAGGCGGTGCTCAACGGAATGGCGCTCATGGCGGAGCACGTCGTCGCGGTCGAAGGCAGTTTCGGCGTTCAAGAAAGCGTACGTATTTTGGACGAAGGTGGTTCAGAGCTCGGTCGCGGGCTTTCAAACTATAGGCTTCATTCGATTGAAGAGTTTCTCAACCGGGGTCCGCAGGCGTCAGACGACGAGTGGGAAGACGAACTCGACGGTCCGCCCGAGCTCATTCATGCCAACAATGTGTGCGTCACGAACGCTTCAGCGCTGGCGAATTCATTTGTTCTCCGCAACATCACGACGTACGGTTCGATGATGATAGAAAGCGGTGGTTCTAGCGACGCCGACAGCGATGTTCCTCCCTAGCCGCGCAGCAGTGTAGTGTGAAGACAGACGAGACACTTATTTGCTTGCTTCATTCTTCCCCGTACCGGCGACACTCTTCGCCGCGTCTTCCTCTCGAGTCGTTCATCCCACATGGCCGCGATCGTCGGCACCATTGAATCGCTCTCGAGCCGACGACGCGACGTCCTCGTCTCCTCGACCACGCCGCGGCGTCACAGTCACGCTCGACACGGCGGACGAGTCGTCGTGGACGTACGGGCGTGTCGACACTGTCTTCGTCGCACCAGCGAAGTTTCGGACGCGGGTCCCGTTCGCGGTTCGCTCGTCCCCGTGAGAGGCACGTCGGAGAACGAAGAGACGTCGACGAGTCGAACCGAAGCGGATGAGGACACCGAAGAGCGCGGGTTGAGTTACAGAGTTGCCATGAACCTTTTGGACTTTTACAAGACGCAAATTTCACCCGTCTTGCCAAAGAGTTGTCGATTCGTTCCGACTTGTTCAGAGTACGCGAGACAGGCGTACACAAAGTACGGGACGAAAAAAGGGTTCATTCTCACGGCTTGGCGGATAATGAGGTGTAATCCTCTGGGAGATTCGGGATACGATCCGCCAGTGTGGCCGCCGCCATATCTCGGCGGCGAGCGCGCATCGCTGGATTAGTTTGGTTTTTTCCCACGTAGCTCTAGCTATAGTCTATAATGATGTAAAAATGAACGTCTGAATCGTCATGTCTCGATGCACGACGGAACTGCGTTCTTGTTTTCTATTTCTAATCTCGCGCTCAGCAAGACGCCGTGCGCCGCCGATGACATCTTCGATGCGATGGAAAGTTGATCGTCTGACCACATCCCGGATAAGTCTCTGCTGAACGTTTTCCTCGATTTCGGTAGTTTCGACATGAAGAAGAGCATTTTTCTCGCTGTCGCTGCATCGGCACACAGAGAAAATTCTCTCAAGCAATGCAACGGCAAGTGAGACTCCTCGCCTCGCCTCAGCAACGTCGACATGAATTCTGCTTCAAGCGAGGCAATGGTCGATGTGTTGCTACCCAGTTCCGCATTTGCAAAAGCGCGGAGCGCATTGGAGAGGTTTCTTTCGATGACGTGAACGCTCTGTGCTAATCTATGCGCAATCGTTTTCGTCTCGTTGCTGCTCACCGTCGTTTTCACCTCCATCTCAACATTTGCCAAGATGAGAGGAACGAGAAGGTAAGAAATCAAAATGATGACTTGGAGCCCGCTCCAGGTGGTTTCCTTTGGTATGTGCGGCGCCAAAAGTGCCAGAATTCGAACTGACCTCACAAACGTTTGTGGTATGAATAAGCCTTTGATGATCAACAAGATGAGTTGATCGATGGATATCTCTGGACTCGGTAGTTTTGGATCAAGCGCGAGCAACTCTTCGTACGTCTCCACCAGTGGGAGTTCGGGATAGTCCTCGCCTTCTCGAAGAGGCGCACACGATGTGATGACGTCAAATGTCATCGGTGAGCTATCGATTGGACATTTCGTCAGAAACAAAAAGCAGAGATCGATGGCGCTTGCATAGAGCACTTGATCGCGTGTTCTCAAGCACATGACGCCACACCAGAAGACTTGCGCGTAAGAAAGGACCTCATATGGACTCATGGCGCAGATAGAAGACGACATGGTCTTCAAAAGGTAGCACGTAAGATCTTTGCCCATCTGTCTCTTCTTTTCAGTCTCCGCCTCTTCTGAAATAGACGCGCACGAACACGCTGCAGCGAGAAGAGACGCAAACGCCTCGTCATCAAGTGGAAAGTCAAGCGCCATCAAAGTTATGGCTGATGCTCGCGCAAGAGAAAAGGAGGAAGAACGCATTATCCATCGTCTAGCCTCGTTTGACCATCTCTGCCTCAAGTTTTCATCCAAATCAATAGCCAGAGGAAGTATCTTGACAAGTTTTCTTATTCTCTCCGCGCTCCAAGGCTGCCCTGCATCATTCTTCAAGAACAGTCGAGCCAATTTGTAAGCTGGACCGTTCTTTATGCTCATCCCTGCCAGCTTGCTTGCGAGATTGCACAGGAGTTCCCCACAAAAGTGTTTCACAGTCGGCTCATTCGCCACGAGCAGAGTAACGGACACGGCGTGTGCCAAGACCGGTAAGTGGAAGCGGAAATCTTCACAGTGATCAATCGCGAGCTCAGACAATAGAATGATTCCGACATCAGCAGACGAAATCTTGAGGAGAGACGAGTCGTTGTTCTGTGGTGTTTTGTTTGAATCGTTGTCATCAGATTCCAGGGCCCGGAATGAGATTGTGTAGACGAGCTGATCTATCACCTGCTGAGGTGAAGTAGCAGACAGCCATCCACACGCCGCTTTGGCAACTCGAAACGTGTTGACATCGAAATCTGTGGCTGCCATTGCGAGAGTTCTTTCTCGCAAAAATCTAATGGCTGGTGCGACATTACGCGGTTGAGAGCCGATTGCCATCCATAGAACGCGAGCTTTATCCCACTGCGTCCCGACCGCGTAGTTTGTCAAGAAATATAATCCTTGTAAAATTTTGTCCGAGTTGCCCGTGGCGACCATGTGGGGGAGGTGCAAAGCCGTCACCAGCGGAACCAAGCAGCCCATGACCCGAGTGTGAGATGCAGAAACGCGTACGAATTCATCTTTTTGTCTATTCCACACCTCCAGAACAACTTCTGGCGCAGAACGATTATTCATTTGCGCGAAATGTTGACATACTTTGAGTAGCCCCTCCTCATCCTCAAATCCTGTTACGTTTGAGAGTTCAGTTTTGTCGTAGATGACGTCAAGCAAGGCGATAGAAGAGCTTCGGTTCCTTTGATCCTCATCCAAAGCGTTGTAAAGAACTAAAGTGAACAGCTTTGACTGTCCAAGCTCCCCCAGGGCGACCTTTCGAAGATCAGAGATTATGCTCAGATGTAGACTTGAAACCAGCCTCGATGATGAGTAGCACAAATTTGAACAAGTGTCCAGCAATGCAGTATTTGAAGACATCAGTTTTAGAAGAACGCGTTTCGAGAGATCAGACGTGAGACGACTGTCCATGTCAACGAGCTTGTTTGCCCAAGAAATGACGTTTTGTGGAGATTCGCACGTAAAATACCCACTCGCACTCAAGGCAGCGAGTGCTTCTCGCGCAGCGTGAGCTACTTCGTGGATATTTGGCCTTCTATTCCTATACATCGAAAACTCGGCGACGAGGTTTCGAACATGAGCTGATGAATCAAATTTAAAGTCTTCTGGAGTGTCCAAACTCACGCCTTCTTGCCACGACTGAAAGTTCTCCCATAACTCTTTTTGGGTCATGGCTGGCACGTTCGCAAGCCTCGTGGTATCGTCCAATACAGAACCGACGATAATTGCGACAGCAAATCGCATCTGATTGACTTCATCTGTGTCACACTCTCGAGGCGCGGTTGTTTTCAAGTAAGAACACACCATGAGTACGAATTCAATCGCTCGATCAATTTTTGTGGACGAGTCTTCTCCAATTGAAAAGATGCCGTTTTGTGCGTAACTCTGATACACTTGACCGAGTCGAATCACCATGTCGACATCTTCTCTGTGCCTTCTTTTCATGATGGTCGACTTCATCAGGCCGCTCTGAAGCGGTAGCAAGGCATCGAGTACTCGAGATTTTGAGCCCTCTGGTATCAGCAAGAAAAGACGCATAATGGTATCAACTTCGGGTACAGAGAACGCAAGCCGCGGGATCACCATGTCCAGTAGACCTAAGATCGAACCTCGATGTCCTAAGATGACGACTTTACGTTTGCCATCGTTACCTTCTTCTCCATCATTTCCAGAGCACACGAACAACATGTAATGCTGCCAAAGTTTGTATCTGTACTCTGAAGGATGTATCGGCACGACGGCCATTTTACTATCTCCTTCTGCCACCATCATCGCCTGAATCCGTTGATAAGCTTGAGCATGCACCGTCGTATACACGCGATCACTCACACTCGCCACCTCTTCACTCACTGATCTGATGAATACTGGTGTATGTTCTGCCTTAAAATGTTTTTCAACGATCGAGGCTACGAGTCCAGAAGAGATGTTCCTGTGTTTACCAATTTCTCCATGCAATTTGCTGATTTTTTTCAACGCCTCATTCGCGACAGTTCGTACAGAATGATCCGCATCACACACCATAAGTAAAGCAGCTGCCTCTATCCGTTCATCGTCGTAAGATGCGTAGTCTGGATTTTGCTCAGGGATGTTGCGATTCCAAATTTCACAACAATCTGAAAGGGCCGTTATTGCGGATAATCGCAAAGCCGGGTCCAAGGCTCTCAAGTTTAATATACATGAAGAAATAGCCTTGAGAATTTCGCAGCGCATATTCGGTACGAGTTGCATTGCGTGAGACAGGTATCTTCTCGCCGATGTGCGAGCCAAGATGGAATCACCTGCAAGCACGCTGCAAGCATACGTCACCGTACTTTGCTCAGAAAGCTTACTGTCCACCAACACTAGACAGTTCAGGAACGAATCATCAGGTAATCCATTCGGTAATGCTGGCAGGCTCTGTACATATTTGGTCATCATGTTGTTCAAAAATTCAGACCATGACGCGTCGATATGTGACCCTGTGCGTGCAATCTTTTGCATCGCGTTGCAAGCCAATGCGTGGAGCAAGGGCGACGGATCTTTCATGAGACCGTCCATGACTTGTGAACAAACATTCTCATTGATCACGTGAAGTCTTGCCAAGCACTGCGCCAGTACCCTTAATCTAGTATTTTCTTCGAGTGGCACATCGCGCCGCATACTGCTCATGCATGCAAAGATGCTTGATTTTATCGCACCAATAACTTTCTCGTGCGTAGAGGAAGCGCCCAGGAGGACATTCAGTAGAACTTTCAGTAAGATGGAAACATGAAGCTTCTGTTCTAGGCCTGCGGTCACCCGGGATTCAACCAGTAAAAGCGTAGATGAATCCATCCAACTTTTGTCGGGTTGTGTCAATAACAAGCCATGAAGTGCCCCTCTCAGCGGCAGACCCATGCTCGCCTGTTTCTTCTCATTCTCTGCTATCCATCTATTCACGTCTGTATCCACCTTAACGATTGTGGCTCGATCCACGTGGCCGTCGGTGCCATCTCTATTCCCCAAGTGATTGCGTATAATCAACGTTAGACTCATCCCCAAGCTTTGTCTGAAGTCGCTCTTGCGAAACGAAGGAGACCACGCAGTTGGACTGAAGCCTGTGAGTATTTGCGAGAGCCACTTGGGTGCATCACGGCCCTTAGGCTCGATGGCACTCGACGCTAAAGCTAACCAGTATAGAAAGGCCCTTTTGGTTTGCGTCTGACTCGATTGAAGTTCTTTGAATAAAGTCTTGAGCAAAATACCTGGCTCGCAATCGAATAATGCGCGAGTCGCGAACATCAACGTTTGCGAACGTGTGGCGACGACTAGCTCAACGACAGATAAGTCGAGTACTAGATCTGCCCATGTGTCCCGATCTGGCACTTCTAATGCGTGCGATAAATCCATCAAATCAGCCACGAGCAAACTGCAGAACTCATCAAAAGCTTCGTCGGCTCGAGTTTCAGTTTTAGCGGTTTCCTTCAGGATTTCAATCGAGATTACCCACCATAGCCTCCGGTTGGAGGGACTTTTGATGGACGAGCGAGAGCGCAAAAGTTTCCGCAGTACAGCTTCACCCACAAACGAAGAGTCTCGGCCCGCAAAAAATCTTTTGACTTCGATTTGACCCGGCGTCCAACCCACGTGCTCGTGCGTTCGTTGGGCATTCGAGAGATTCTTCGAGGTAGTTGGCTCTGACTCTCTCGAATCCTGCAGAGATAACCTGGAGATCAACACATCTATGAATGTCCCCGCATCATCTCCACCCCCTGAATCGACATCCATGTGTCACTGCGCGCGCGGCAGCTTCTGCAGAGTCGGCCTGAAACAAAGCTGGTGAATCTTGGAAGTCGCGTGGACAATTCGTTGCTGCGCATGAGTCCGACTTGGGTGAGAAGCAATTACAGTCGTGTCTAAATTTGTGTTCTATAACAAAAAATCGCTACAGAGCCATATCTGAGCAGGCTAATGATACATCAAACGCCGCCAAACACTTGCGAGCTAGAAAGTTTTTCGTTTCCTGTGGCCACGGAAGCTTTTCATGAGCTTCATTTGGAGATACTCGAGGCTTGATTTTGAAGAACGCGCACTGGAGCGCGTAGATTTAATATCCAAACTCTTTTTACGAGTGCTTGTCCATGAGTAGATGAATAAGTAATACGCAGTAAGAAGCATTACGAGAAATACAAGAGCGATGTAATAACCGACACTCGGTTGCTCGTGATGAGCGCTCATGAGCTGGAAAACCCCATCTGCGCCTTCACAGCTCATCTGTTCGCAGTAATATTTCTGGAAATAAGAGCGCAGTCGCGTCGCTTTGTCGTTTACGCCGTTGTCAGGGAAGCACTGACTCAAAAGCCGCTCGCACTTGTTCTGGATGCCCGCCATATACTTTTTGTCACACCACGGAAATTTCTTTTGCTCTCGTTTTAAGTAAGCTGCATGTCGACTGCACTGCAACACATCGCAGTATTCAGCCAGGCACAAATCCGCCTCGGCGGGGATCTTGTCCATGTGTCTTCGCTCCATGTGCTTGTCGACGTAATACTCACTCTTGAAGACTTTATCACTGTACAGAGACTTCCAGTAATGCTTTGAATAGCGCACGCGCTCCTTGTGACGCTCGTGCTCGTAATACATATCTCGTAATCTACTCAGTGGACAGTTCGAGTCTAGCGTGTAACCCGCGCCATCGGTGACGGGATAGAAGAACTCATCGAGGACTGCTCGAGCATTTCTTGAACGTTCTCGTGAGCAGGCGGTAGAATCGCCGCTCGCGGCGCGCTCTTGCGCAGACATCCGTCACCCCCTACGATTTTTACAACTAAAGACTCTAGAGATCTACGACCAGTCTTGAGGCGCGTCCGCGAGTGAAGCGATGTAGGTAATCAATTTGGTACTAGTTTTTTGTGTGACAAGGCTGTACAAGCTAAGGACGTTTAAATTTGGGAAAGAGCTCATCAAACCCCCTTTTAGGCGCAGGCTTGCGAGACAGTCCGAGCCTGACGTTTTCTTTCTGTTTTGGAACGTTCGCATCATCAGAACGCGGGGCTTCTTCGGGGATTCGTAACACTTTGCACGTGCGCGGGTTCAAATTTGCCTGGCTTAGCAGCGGACATACTGACCCGAGCTCAACACGCTCTCCCCAGGTCACATCCTCGACTAAATCCTCACTCTTGAACTGAACCAACTTGCGCAAAGATTCGCGAGTCGTGAAGCCATCGCCGTCGTAGCCGCTGTATCCAACTTCCACCGTGTTTTTAAGAACCTCTTTACTCAGCTGTCTCTCGAAAACTTTCTGCTCAATTGTCCCCGACGTGATCAAACGATATATAGTGACCGGCTTAGTCTGACCATCCCGCCAAATTCGTGCCATAGCTTGTCTGTCGTGCGCAGGATTCCATGATACATCCATGAGAACCAAACGGTTTGCACCTACGAGATTCAAACCGGCCCCACCGGCGACAACAGACAGAAGCATCACGCGTCCACCACTTCCAGAGTTGAAATTCTTCACGATGGACGTGCGCAAATCAACCGCGACTGTACCATCTAGTCGCGATGTCGCTAAACCTATTTTTTTGCAGATCATGTCGGCAGTATCCAGTGAAGCGGAGTATCCCGATACGAGCACAATGCGCTCAGTGGTATCTTCTCGGTTGGTGAGAGCAGAGAGCAAGTTCTCAAGCACCGCAAACTTTGCAGAACCTTCGACGCCTCCGGTGTACGTAGACGGCAGTGAATCACGCATAGCACGTTTAAGCTCTTCGACAGTGGAGGATTGAATGACCGTATTAGCATCTCGATCTTTTTCGAAGTTTTCTTCTTCGTCATCTACTGTTATTTGTGAGATAGCTTTTCCATCCAAGACTTGGTCGACTTCGTTCGCCGCTTGACGCAGAATTCCGATGGCACAAAGAGCCGCAGCACCCGAAGATGAGCTGTTGTCTTTGCTAGTCCACGTCTCTACCAATTTGGCACCGGCTGCGTACGCTATACGCTGTACTGGCGTCGGTTGACACAGCACAAGTAGTTCCAATTTGGGAGGTAAATACGCCGCATTTGTTGAAGCTTTCCTGCTCAAGATTTTCCCCGCCGTTCTACGCTTGAGCTCAGCTGCTGCCTCGAGACCTACCTCCACGTCATGTTTCGATGCTCCTTTTTCGTATTGGCGCTGAATAGGAATCGTGAAGGAACGTTGGAAATCTTCCAAAGGACCGAGCAGCCCAGGTTGCGCAAAATCGAGCACAGCGGCGTACTCGTTCAAATTGTTCTGTATTGGCGTCCCCGTCAGCAGAATTCGCATCGGGGCGTCTATGTCTCGCAATGCCGATAACGTCTGCGAGCCAGAGGCATTTCTAAGCCTGTGTGCTTCGTCACACACCATCAGTTCTGGCTTCGTCGCGGCTACTTTGCCTGCAAAACGCCTTGCAGTCTCATAAGACATTACGAGCACTGGCCATTTATCAAAAGAACTTTTTGAGTTCCCAGCAGGCTCTGAGCACCAGCGGTCGACGGCCGCCGCTATAGACTCTGTGCTACCCTCAGCGAGAGAGGCTTGCACTCGGACCCCACCGAGCCACTTTTTAAACTCATCGCCCCAGTTGCCAACAAGAGAAGCCGGGCAAACTAAAACCGCACGCCGACAGGTTGGATGTCCACTCGTTCCTTGCTTGAGCATAGTCCACAGCACTGCGAGCACTTGCAATGATTTACCTAGACCCATTTCATCCGCCAAGACGACACCACGCCTCCCCGAATCATCTCGATCATCGTCCAAACCATGAAGCGCCCGATACATCCATTTTGAACCTTCGCGCTGATGTGGTCTGAGCTTATTTGCGACGAAAGGGTCGCAGACAATCCCATCGATCCAACTAGTTGGTCGCATCGACGTTGACGATGCTTCGTTACTTAGCGCGCGTCTCACCGCTGCCTCGCATTCGTCGCCAGTGGCGAAGACTAGCGCGTTGGTGGCTCGAGCATCGTACAACGCTCGCTGCTTCTCCAACACAACTTCAACCGTGCGGTGCGGTGTGGACGCCGACGGCGGCGCTGAACCGATGGGAGACTCAGCGATGACGCATCCTAACGAATCATCCCTCGGTGCCTTCACCGGAGTGGATAACACAGAGGGCGAGGATGACATTCGAGCGCGTCGAAGTGAAGCAGCTCTGAATGAAGCTCAGCTGCTGCGCAACAGCTCGAGACAAATTGAACCTGGACGTCACACTTTCGCGCGCTCCCGGTAAGAGCTGAGCGCTCGAGATGACGGTAGCGCGTGATGCAATCGTAGACGCCGTTCCTCGCGGAGCGTCCGCGATGGTGGAGCACGCCCTCTCGGAGGATGCGACGACGGCGAGGCTCGCGTGTCGAGGATTAGTGCGCGAGTTGTGTTCGACGTCGGCGTTTTCGGAGAACGAAAAGCTCGACGTAGTGCGAGCGCTGAGTGGGGGATTGGTTGGTGTGCACCCGTCTGCGGCGTGCGTGGATGAGCTTTGTAGGAATCTCGTGAGCATATCGACGAACGGGGTGGAAGTGGAGGCACTGTGCACAGAGGCATTGAGTAGTCTGAGCGCGTCAGTTTCGCAGGCAGCGGCGTCCGCTCTGACGCGTGGGATCGTAGAGTTATGCTGCGCTGGAACGCAATTTCATGGTTCTTCATGCAGTGCGAGCAGTCATCCGATGACGAGGGCTCTGCGAGCGCACCGGGATGCGGGAGCAGCGCTTTTAGACACGACGGCGAGTAAACTGTCAGCCGGTGGACCACAGGAGTTTGATGCGATGAAGCGATTCATCATGAGATCTCTCCTTGAGCATCCAGCCCCGCCCCCGCGAAGTGCGTTTCCTTCGTTACTGCACGCCCGGCTGATGGCCGTCGTGAGTGGTAATGGGAAGAATACGAATTCAGTGCTGAAACTGTGCGTTCAAGCGTTTGGCGCGTATCGATCGCCGACGAGCGAAGCTCAGGCTTGGATAGCGACTGTGGCGGCTGACATAGTCGATGCGATAGAATGCCGCCTTTACGAGTTCGATGAGCAGGACGTGCTGGAGCTAGTTCCAGTTCTAGTCAGAGGATTAGTGAGGCAAACACGCGCTGCAGTGCTCAGCGGAGGAAGTGCGCTTCCATTTATCGGTGCTTTGAAAAGGTTGAGTGAGTACGGTGACATTCGGGATTGTGTCGCGTTGGTAAGTTGCTTATCGATGACAAGTGATATTCGCGAGACGTCAGCGCTACTAGCTCTGATGTCATCCCACTTGCCGACGGAGGGCCCAGCGAAAACTCTGACTGCTTCCCATGCTCAAGCAATTTTGGCGTTGCCGAAAGATGTGGGCGCCGATCTTGCTCTTTCTTTCGTGCGAACACTACAAAAAGTCAACATCGAGCCCGGATCTAGCACGAAAAACAATCTTGGTTACTCCACGCAGGAAGGTATTCTGAATGGTGCGCTTTCCTCCGTTTGGGACGCGAAGGAATCTCAAACACTTGAATCGTGCTTGCAGAGCAGCAATGGCTCACACTTGCTTGAACTCATATGTTTGGCGCACCCCAACGCGAACGTTCGAGTTCTTGCGGCTGAAAAGCTGAGTATAAAACTCAATATGAAGCCATCGCACGCCGCATCAAGTATCACTGTTGGGTTGTTGTGTGTCAAGTCTGAGTGTGAACGGACATCCGATGTTGATGTCAACTCTCTCCTCGCCTCTTTGAGGGCGCTGGCTTCGGGATCGGCCAACTTTATAGCGGCACCTACTATTTTGCGCGCAATCACTCCACTCCTAGGTAATAAATCGGGCGAAAGTGGTCGTCTTCATGCGCTTGCGCTTCGAATTCTCACAGAGATGTGGATTCATAATCGAGAACTTGGACCTCGCTTGTGTGCAGCGCTGGAAAGCGCATCCAATTCTCATGATTCCGCAGTAGTATTAGGATGCGCTGCTGCGGTTGCGGCGGCAGCCAGAGCTCATCCATTTCGAGCAACTGAGCTAGTTGTACCGATGCAGGCGTGCTTAGAGTCAAAACTACCAGCTGCACAGGCACTGGCCCTTGAAGCCATAGACATCATGTGCGAGCATGATGCCCTGGACTTTTTGCCAGCTTTCAAAGTGGTGATACGACACATGCCGACCCGACCTGAGCATCCATTAGTCGGGCAAATGTGGATAAAGCTACTTCGACATTCAGGTTCAATCGCTTCAACCTCTCCAGACGTAGTTTCAACGTTTCTCCAGCATCTGTGGGAAGCTATCAAAGTCTCAGCGATACCAGCAGTACGACGTGAGGCGTGGAACGCATTGCAGAGTTACAATCTGGAATTCATTGCGAAGGTTGGTGAGCCTACCGTAGGGCAAATATCTCAAGCTGCATTAGACGAAGAAGACCCATCTGTTGCAGAGCGAATCGTACATGCTTTGCGCCACTTGGCGCGTGATGAAGCGGAAACTCTTTCGCGGACAGTCTTTGTTGCGAGAGAGAGAACGCAATCCCATGCACCACCCACAGACGCTTTAGTGTACAAAGTGACGCAGAGCATACCGAAGAAGATCAACGAAACTCGGCGATATTCTCCAGATCGATTACTCTTATTTCGCCCCGAAAAACCGAAGATCGATTTATCGAGATCTGTTGATCAGTGGGCATTCAAGAGACAGCGTGCAGAGGAGTACCGAAAAGAATTTTCTCAAGCGAGCAAACAAATATCTTGGAACGGGTGGTGGCACGGAAAGCTAGCATCACAATCTTGGGCGCGATTCGCGAGACGTTGGTATGACGCAGAAGTCGCAGCTAGAAGTGCTGAAAACGGAATCGAAGAACTTCACGAAGAAGTCCAAACAAGCATGTATGCGACTGCGATGGATGCGCTCAAAGAAGTTTCAACGCCTGATGAATTGCAAAATATTGCAATGCTTCTCGCCTCTCCTGCTTTGAGCGCGCGTGAAGGACAAGACGCGAAGTTGCTTGATTTACTCTTATCTAGTTTAGACGCAAAGACTTCCGTCTCTGGCTCCGAACGTGGTCTGTTCACTGCCATTTGCCTCATTGCTGGCAGACTAAGTGACAGAAGTGATGAACAGCGTCCTAGAAAAGTGGCGAACATTTTGATAGAGCGAGTAGCAGATTGTCGCTCTGATGGGCTTGCGAGCATGGGTGTGGCCGCAGATGCTTTGGGGTCGCTTTGCCGGGGCTTGTCGCAGGGCGAGCGACATGGACTTTCTTCTAAATGGAGAGAGGATCTTATTTGTCACATTTGCAACTTCCTTTGTGACGTCGCAACTGCGCTTGGTTCTCAAACGTCTTTCCTCGATGTTTTGAACCTAAAAAGTACACGACGAGCGATACATGTTCCGAAAGGGGATGTCATTGATGCTTTGATAGGCGCTTACTCTGGCTTATCCCAGGCAGTTTGCGCTTTGGATGTCTTCTCTGCAAACACAACAGAGCTCTCGGCATCACTCTTTGATGCACTCATCGCGAAAGAGTCGATCGCTCTACCAGACGCGATAGCTTTGTTGTGCACTCTGAAAGTTTTGCTGATTCGTCAACACACGAGAGAGATGGAGAATCGCGCGCTGAGGGGTCTGATAACGATGAAGAATTCTGATGATTTATCGTGTCGTCTCATAAGCGGCGTTGCCTTGGGAATCATGCTGGATCACGGGTGCATTGTCTCAGGTGATATACTGAATGAGATCAGCCACACCGTGGTATCGTCCGCGCAAGATGGTAAGATTTCAACCTCGCTGAGGTCATTGGCTGTCTTGTCTCTCGCCGGTATGTTAGGTGGCACTTGGGATGGATTGGATGATTTCGATGTACAAAGCATCGGTGCATTTGACGAGGGCTCAACTCTCTCCTCTCCTTTGATCTGGAGCAATGAAAAAGCCAAGTCAGAGGCGCGACGTGTGATTAAAACACTTGAAAATTTGAGCGCGTCGCCACAAGAAAAGCTACCGCATTCATTGCAGACGCTCTCTTCATGGATGCTTGCGCGACTTTCAGATAGGACCGCTCAAATTGCAGTCTCCGCCATGAGTGGGTCGAGTGGTTCTGGATTTTCAATTTCCAAAGATACGGTCATCGGATTGATGATGTCTTCGATTATTGAGGCTGGTAGTAAGTTTCCAAGTCTGCTCGAGGTCCAAAGCGCGACTACAGCGTTATGCACACTCGAAGCTCTACCTCGTTTACCTGATGCAAATTGGTCTGTCGCTCTCAAACGTTGGTGGCAAATCGCCACGTCACCTGACTTGCAGAGAGGACCATCACGCGATTCTCTTCAGTATTCTTGCATCAAAATGTGCTGCACTCATCCTGGAGTGTCTGTTGGTAGAGAAGTGTTAGAGTCAACGCTCAAACTTACTGCAACAGAATTTGCAAGTCTGAGCATCAAAACGCAGCACCTGATTATGTCTGAGGTGCCCAGAATTTGCGAATTCAGGCGCGAAACGGCGGTTGACAACATTCAAAAGTTTGTTGACATCGCTCACTCTCGTGACGTATCGAAAGATTGCGTCATTGCGTTATGGACTGGCTTGAGTAATCTTACTGAAGGGGTTGTTGCATCAACAGTGATATGCGCGCTGTCACCAAGATTACCAAGTCCAGGAGACGAGCCCAGCTCGATCCATTTCTTTGATCAAATCGGAAACGCTGTGAAGCGAATAAAATCATCGAAAGTTCTGGAAGATGTCATCCGTAATCTCACACCAAGAGTGCGTCCAGTCATTTGCGCTCACCTGTTGTCGCAAAGTAAATTTTCAGTCGAGAGTTTGGTATCGCTATCTGTGTGGCCGGATTCAACTCGAGTCGCAACCCTGAAGATTGTTGCTCCAAAGTTATCGAGTGCTCCACTTGCACTTAAAGTACAAATGTTACACGAAGCGACGCGTCTACCTGACGATTCACTCTCATGCGTGTCAATTTTAGCCGCCGCTTTTGGACCGTCGGAGACACTTCTTCCGTTGATGTCGGTGGAACAGTGCATACTTTCGCTCCCATACAATTTACCGCTTCTCATACGGGGTGATATGTCCGGGTTGACGGATATTTTAGTCACGGGCTTACTGAAGCACTTGCGAGGTCAGCACGCGCAGTCAGTTCATGATACGCTGTGCGAGTTGGTTACCGATCTGAGCTCAAATTTGTTGAATGCAGTGTTGGATACACAAGTACAACATCTAGTCTAAATTTAGAGGTAGAAATAAAACTAGTCTATGTAGCGCGAACAATATTTCGTGAAAACTCACTGCTCTCAACCCACCGTCGAGCATCTTTACGACCCATTACCACGAGCTGCTCAAGAATTTCATCTGAACCAGGCAGGAGTGCGTAACGAATGGCCTCGTTGTAATCGAGATCCGGCGCTCCACCCACCGCATCTGGCGCGATGAGTTTTCCATTCGAGTCATCATCTCCCCACCCAGCCCAAAACGACGCTTGCTGCGCGAAAAAGTCGCCAGTCTCTTCGAGTGTTCCCGGTTTTGCCTTGCGCCAGGCATCCAAGAGTGGAAAAGCGCACACTCGAATATTTTTATCAGTGTTCGGAGGCGTCGGCGTCAAGTCGTACCAACCACCGTCGACGCTCCATTTATTTCTGAACCGTCTCGCGGGCCAACCGCAGTAGAAAGGAATGTGGCAACTCGTCAGAAGAGCGGAAACGAGATCATCGAAGGACTCAAATTCTGAGACGAGCTCCCCTTCGAGCTCAAAGGATAAACTATTTTTCGAATTTTCCTCGCCGCCGCCAAGGGTAATCTTCGGTGACGAGACGGCGATGAATAGATTGTTTTTCGAACATCTCTCGTGCGCGTCCGCGGGAAGCTCTCTTCTCAGCGTGTCCTCGAGAATTGCGCCGACTTTGCCAACAACGCCCACGTCCCTGCAAGTGGAAACAACATCGCCCAGTATTCGTTTACCGTCCGCCGGCGAGAACCCGCAGGCGTGCAGCGCCGCGACGAGAGCGCCCGCGGAAGAGCCAGCGACTGGGGTGTCGCTCTTCATCACCTCGTTCTCCACCAGAGTTTCCCAGACTCCGCAGTGGTATCCGAAGAAGAAGCCGGCAGCAGAGTAACCGATCCCAACTTTACCTGAAGTCGACGCACGAGCGACGCACCGCGACGATCGAGCGCGCGAACGTGTTTTCTTTTCGCAGACTCGATCATTGCGAGGCGTCGCGCATCGCTCCACTCCGAGAGCGAGAGCCATGGTGTGTTTCTCACGGCGTGAAGTGAGGTGGCCTGACTTGACTGTCTATTGGAAATTATTTACTTTTTGTTACACAAACGCATTCCTACAGTCCGGTTCGTGGATGCGTCATCGTCACGTCAAATCATCGTAATCATCCACGCCGGCGCGCAGAAGACGCTCTGGGGCTGCGGATGAAGCCGTATCTGTCACAACTCTCGACGACACACTGTATCGATGCGAGACGAGTTCGTGAAAGAAACCGTGAATCTCATCAAAATCGACGCGGCCGAGGACGACTGAAGTTCTCAATCCACCGCCAGGGGGGAGTTTTGCTAATGCCGCCGCCCCGAAGGACGAAGTCCTGCGATGATGCGTAGGCTTGGCAGACATGTTTTGCACGTCGCCGATGGTTTCCGGCAGAAGCGATGCTCTCCTTCTTCGTGAAGACGCACTCGACAAAATCTTTTGCATCAACCCGAGCGCGCTCCCCCTGAGCGCCCCACCGCTTCCCTCTAAATCAATCTTGTTTGCCACAATCAAACACGGCACAGGCAACCCGCCAAAGCCGTACAATATGTTTGGTCTTGTTCCGTCGGCATACGCCTCTGTCGTCGGCGCCGACATCGGTGCCGAGAAAGTCCCTCTGTTCGCCACCTCGCGCGCCCAAGCCTCACACCTCGCCCCAGACGCGCGTAACGACGCGTCGTGCACTATGATAACCCCATCGATTCGATCGTAAAATATCCCTCTCTCCCTCGCGTACTGCCTGTGTCCCCCGACGTCCCACAACTCCACAAAGAAATCTTCCCTCGTCCCCGGGTCCTCCACCGACCGTTCGACCCCATTCGTCCCATCCACGAGCACCACCTCCACTCGACACCCGACCGTGCGCTCCACCTCGTCCCTTCCGAGCGCTCGCGACGCCCCACTTGACACCGCTCGAGTCAGGCTTGTCTTGCCGCTTCCGCTGTCTCCAACCACGAGCACTCGAACGCGTCTCTGTGACCCCGCCGACGCGCTCATCGACGTCCTCGCCCCGGACGTCGACGCATCGATGCCGACGCGTCCTTCCATCATCATCAGATGGTGAGACGCGTCGTCACGGACGACGGGCACTGGGGGAGCGACGTCGTGCGTTCCAACGAACGAACGAACGCATGCATGCATCTTTTTTCCATCGTTGAAAACCCTACAAACTGTTTGAACATATATTCTGGACCTAGGGTTTATACATCATCCTTCGGTCACCCTCAAAAATCATCAGAGTCTCGGTTCGTTTGGTAGGTTCACCGAGTTGGGGATGAGAGGCGTGCAACGACAACCATCTAGCGGCGTCTTCAGAGCACGACTCTTAGGATTGGCGATTCGTAGAGAAATCGTGACCATGATGACCATGACGACGGCAACCGTGACGACGACGATGAGCGCGGTGCGAACGACGACGAAGACGAAGACGACGACGACGATGACGACGCGTAAGATGATGATGATCGATCCGTGTCAGCACGGACAATTGAAGAAAGTCGAACGACGAACGGTGATGATGACGACGAATGGACGAAGAGGATGGACGATGAGCGCTCGGGCGAGCGGAGGGGTGTCGAAATCGAGCCTAGATGAGGGATATAACTGCGTCGTTCGTGAGGATGGGGTGCTCGTGGCGGAGGATATACCGTCGGGAACGTACGAAGTGAGTGCGTGGTGGGCGGGCGCGAGAAACGATGGACAAGGAAACGCGCCGAGGTGTGATTCTGAGAAGCAACGCGGATGTGAAGTGCGATGTGAACTCACGCCGGATGGTGAACTCGTGTGTGAGGGGATCGAATCTGGTACGTACACCGTGGTGAATGTGAAGGATCTCGACGAAGCGTGCACGGTGAGCCCGAGCGGAGACACGATCGACTGCACGGGAGACGCCGCGCCGCCCGCGGCGGACACCGGGGATCTCAATCTTAAGGATAAAAACCAACACGGTACTCGTCTCGGTGGTTAAAGGCGCGTTTTCGTGCTCTGAGTGCCGGGTGATTGCGAGTTATTTATCGACGTGTATGTGAAAATCACGAGATATGGCCCGAGTAGCTCTGACCGGTTGTATTGTTACCTACGCCGTGCAAAATATTTTTACAATGCTGCCGTTTTTCTCTATCTCTAACGCGAAGATTGTCTACGCTCCATATTTTCAAAGGATGGTGCGAGAATTTCGAGCAAACCCTGCGGGTTATCGATGTGCACCCAGTGCGCCGAGTTGCGCAGCATGTGCACGTTGGCACCCGTCGCTCGAATCCTCTCGATATCCTCTGGCCGCCACACAAAGGCGGATCGCTCAGCCTGAACGAAGTCCAAGCTCAGACCTACCGGTTGGGTCTCCACCATGGGCCATAAATCGCACGCCTCGTACGACGAGTACATCTCTGCGATGCCGTCCAAATCAAAGGTCCAGTCGAACTTGCCCGCCCCGTCCGCTTTGAGATTTGTGGTCATCCACTGCGCACCTTCAATCGTAAATCCAGCGCCGGTAAGCGACTCCACGAGCGATCTGCGGCTGTCTATCGGGCGCTCGAGGGTGGTACAAAAGTTAATCGTATCGCGCGGGTGATCGCCCACGTCCTCGCACCACGCATCGCCCGGAACCGTATCTAGTACCCACACTTGCACTGGGCGTGGAAGCACTCTACCAAACTGGTGCACCATGCTCATCGCTACTTTACCACCAAACGAGTGCCCGATGAGCGTGTAAGGGTAAATTTTTAAATGGTTCAACACCGATAGCACGTCCCTCGCCGCGTTTTGCACCGTGTGCGGCGCCTCCGGCTTGGCCTCAAACGTGTTTGACTCGCCGTGATTGCGCAGATCCACCAAGAGAAACTGCCACGAAGGAAACTTTTCCGCCAGCTTCTTCGCGAACGACTGCAAGTTACGACGAGAACCGAGAATACCGTGCACCAACACGCACGTCGGCGGGTGAGGTCCGTCCGGTTTCTCCTCGCTCCATCGCACCAACGCCCCTTGCACCATTTCGTACGCCAGCGGCGCCAGTTTCGCCTCGCGTCTCGCCGCTCCGCTCGTCGACGCCGCGCTCGCCCCTCGCGTCGTCATCCCCCGTCGCGATCGTCCTGAGATCGTTCCAAACTCTCTCCGCCATCCGTTCCCGCGTTCACACCCGCGTCCCGCCCCGTTCACGCGCGTTACCGGTCGTCCAATCAACGCCGGCTCTCGCAACATCATCTTATTACGACTATTATCCTGTGATTGATTTCGATTTGATTGCTCGCGATTGACGAGAAATTCTCAACCAAGTCCTCGCGTGGGAAACGCGCGTTCGATCAGTCGTGCTTTGACGCGACTTTACACCGTTCGTCTCCCGATGGAGCGATGCGAAGACGGAGCGGGCCGGTGCCGCAGTCGCGCCGTCGGTCGATCACTGCAGTCGGCACTGAAAAATTTCCACGCGTCGTCCAGGTGTCCATTTTGCAGGATGATACTGTAAAGTCATACAGATGACGTCGACGGTGCTAGTACAAGATGGATTAGTGGTGGTAAAGCGCGCGCCACGCCGCGACATTCGACGTCGTGTAGGTCGCGAGGAGAAGGAGCACGAACATGATGACGACGATGACGATGACAACTTCCGACGTGGGGACGCGAACGATGACGGCGTCGAGAGGACGCACCGTGGTGGTGCGTTGCAGAGCGACTGTTGGGTTGAAAAAGTGGGCGCCTGGGACGCGCGAGGGTGCGACTGACGCGCGTGTACGAGACGGGAAGCGCGCGAGAGTGGTGGTAACGGGCGCGGTTAGGGGCGTGGAGAGTGATGATGAGTCAGTTTCTGAGGCGAAAGTGGCGGTGGAGACGCGGGAGATGAAGGAGAAGCGCGTAGGAGGCGCGACGGCGTTGGCCATGGCGGTATTGGCGACGTGCACGGCGTCTTGCGAACCGGCGTTCGCCGCGGTCGACGCGCAGGGCACCGCGGGATGGTTGACCGGGTTGTTCGCTTGGATTCCGAACGCGGTCGGGTCTCCCGAAGCGAAGGAGCTGTTTTTGTACACGCTCAAGACGCTCATCAGTTGGGGCGTGCCGGCGGCGGCTGTCGGCGGAGCCGTTTTCTTTGCCATCTCAGCCTCCAGACGCGGGGCGTCGAAGCGCGGTGAGAAGGGCGGAGGGCCATTTGGATTCATCAAGGGAGCTTCGGGAGGGGCACAGCCTCGCACGGAGCCCTACCTCGAGATAAAGCGCATGAACGACAAGTTGGATTCGTACGATTTGTCATTTGAGGCTGCCACTGTGAGTCAAGTCCACGCTGAGCGCCGTCGCAAGGCCATGGAATTCGGCAAGAAATTTGACGCTGCGCTCGGAAGTTTGAGTGAAGATGAGTGCAACGCGATTCTCGAGGCTAACAAGAAGTGGGCGATGATTGATGCTCAACTCGCTGGTCGCATGAACGAAGTTCTTGCCGAAATGCGTGCCGCATCGTTGGAATCTGGTGGCAAGAAATCGCGAAGCGATGATGACAAGTCCGAGACTGAGGCTGAGTCAAAGGGTGAAGATTCCAAATCTGGGTTCAAAAATCCCTTTGGGGGCGACAAGTCGTCGGGACTGACGAAGAAACTGAGCAAAATCACGGCTGACCGCGCAGCTGCTGAAGACAAATATTTGCAGGCTGTTGGCGCCGCTTTGCCTAAGTCTCGTCGGGACGAACTCTTGAAGCTGCTTTCCGATCCTCGTGAAATTGCCGGTTGGCAAAACAACACGGATGTTCTCGGCTATCGTCCCAACTCTGATGAGAACTCGAAGAAACAGAAGAAGCACGTCTTTGTGTTGAAATTTTTTGGCGACGTTCGCGCGAGCCAGGCTGAGCAGCTTCGTGAAGAAGTCACCGGTGTGCTCAGATCCGCTAGGAAAGAACGCGGTGACGAAGTTGTGTTGAGACTCAACACTGGTGGGGGCACGGTCACTGGTTACGGTCTCGCAGCGGCTCAGCTCACGAGAATTAAAGAAGCCGGTTTGAAGCTCACCATCTGCGTAGAGCAAGTTGCTGCAAGTGGCGGTTACATGATGGCTTGCGTAGCGGATGAAATCGTTGCATCGCCGTTTGCCGTCCTTGGCTCCATTGGAGTCATCAGCGAACAACCAAACGTGTACGAACGCCTTCAGCGCGAGGGCATCGAATTCCAAACTGTCACTGCGGGCAAGTTCAAGCGCACCCTTACACCGACCAAAAAGGTGACCAAGGAAGATTTGGCGAAATCCAAGAAGGATATCGAAGATGTCTTGGTACTTTTCAAGGATTTCGTCGGGGAAAACCGACCCTCGTTGGATATTGAGAACGTTGCCACCGGTGAGACATGGTTCGGGAAGGATGCGCTTAAGAGAAATCTCGTTGACAAGTTGAAGACGTCTGATGATGTGCTTCTCGAGCTTCTCGGGGCTGGCGCCGAAATTTTTAGTGTTCAACTCAAGCAACCGTCTCCTGCCCAATCATTCTTCGGGGGCGCGGGCGCTAGCACTTCGTGGCAGTGGGACATTTTGCAACGCGTCGCACTCAGCGTCGCCGACTACGCTGGCTCTGCCAACACACAGTCCATGGCACGCGGTCCGATGATGATCGACGCGAGCCGATCGGCGGAAAATGTTATTGCTTACGATGACGAATATGCTGACTCAGTTAAGAATGATAACTACGTTGACATCATGTAATTCTTATGCTTCTAAAATCTATCGCTATGTCGCTAGTTAACAAGACCGCGCACTGTGACGTGCAAAGCATTAGTGTCAAACCATCTGTAAACACCTGGAAGTAGCTCATCAACCTTCGATTTGAACTCCTCCACGAAACTTTGCAAGGCTTCACCGCATTCCTGCACCAGGGTTACGCCCGAACCATTGTCGTAATGAGCAGCCCTGTGGCCAGCCCGATTCACGTATTCGAGGTACTCTGCCGCTTCTGTCTCCTTCAAAACATCCTCAACCAGACGAAGATTATCTTCCGAAACCTCCGAATAAACGTCGAGTTCATCACCAGGAATATCGATAGTTTTGACGCTCATGCGCCTCTCGCAGCATCGAGAGGCGAACACCACGACGCTGAGTCTGTGCACTTCGACGCGCAACTGTTTCACAGCGTCCTCAAACTCCTCGCAAACCCGTCTCAGTTTTTCGTATTCCGCGGCGGATAACGCGCGAGATTCCTCATTAATGCAACCCAAAGAAGTTTTCGGCCACTTTGACCCAGGATTCTCGCGCTGAATCCCCGGAATCACCGTCTCTAACGACGCTTTGAAGTGCACCAGTCCTTCGGGCCAACCAGAGTACGCGAGCGTGAGGACCCCGTTCCATGCGACGAACACCGATCGTCCGCGGAACGCGCATCGGTTCGCGAACGTCGTCACCATCGAATCGATCGCATCTTCCGCGGGAGTGAGTGCCTCATTCATGGCTGCGAATGACGACGACGTCGTACTTTTGTGTTCTGGTTCTAGTTAAAAGTGCACTCGACTCGACTCGAAAATCGACACACATCCACGCACGCACGCTCAGTCCACCACGACGACGAGGATCGCGAATCGCGGAGCGTCGACGCGCGAATAAAGGATTGACGCGTGATTGACGAAGACGCAATGAGTTGGAGGGAAAACGACCCGTCGCACGTCGAGGAAGTGTCGGTGGGGATCGAGCTTTACGCCAACTCCGCCGCCGGCTTTGAGGGCGTGTTGAAGGAACGTTTCAGTGACTTTGTCGTGCGAGAGATCGATCCGGCGACGAACGAACCGGTGAGGTTGACAGAATTGAAGCCGTTGGTGGATGATCCGATCGATGCGAGGGAAAGGGCCAAGTTTGAGTCGATGAGAGACGCCGTGCGAGCAGAGGAAGCTCGACGCGGACTCAGCGCGGACGACACGACAACGAATGAAGATGAGGACGAACAAGACGTGATCGATGAGAATGCGATGAAAGAATTTGAGGACATGTGTGGTAAAGAGGAGGCGGACCGATTGAGAGCGTTCCTTGAAACTCCCGGAGTGATGAAGCACAGTCAGAAGAAACTAGCAAAGGGAGTGCCGCTACCAGCGCCCCTCGTGCTTACGCCTACAGATGACAAGGCACAACGAACGAAGATTCACCAGTTTTTCAAAAAACATTTCTTCTTGCCGACCGATAATGTCATCGAGTCGCTCAGCCAAGAGAAAAAGGCGCTGAAGAACCTCCAGAAGCCCAGGTCAAGCGTTCGCGTCAATCCCGCTGAGAAACAAGGAAAAAAGCGCTCTCGAGTGGAGGCAATGGACCACAGAGCTGTAGGCAACTTTTGGCCCGAAGGAGTGCCCGAACACGTTCGTTTCGTGTTCTGCAAAGAGAACAAAGAGTCATACGAAATGTTGAATGTTATAGCGCGCGCTTTGAAAGTCACTTTCAATTCTCTGGGTGTCGCCGGCACAAAGGACAAGCGAGGAGTCACCTGCCAGCACGTCACTGTTCACAGAATTCGGGCCAAAAGGTTGGCAAAACTCGTACTTTATGGTTGTAAAATCGGAAACTACGAATACGTCGATAAGCCACTTGGATTTGGTGATCATTCTGGCAACGAGTTCGAGATTGTGCTGCGTGGTGTTGATCCAAGTACAGTGGAAAATGTCGAAAGAGCGGTACTATCCTTAGAATCCTCTGGGACTATCAATTATTATGGCCTTCAGAGATTTGGCAACTATGGCACAACCGGTGGAACGCATCAAATTGGTATGAAGCTTCTGCGTGGCGAATGGCAAGATGCGATCGACGCCTTACTCCTTCCGCGTGAAGGTGAACGCGCTGATGTTGCAGCTGCTCGCGCAAAATGGGTTGAAACAAAAGATCCAGCGGCAACTTTGAAGATTTTGCCGAGGTGGTGCTCCGCAGAACGATGTGTTTTAGAACGTATGACAAAAGTACGTTCTACAGACTTGGTTGGTTGTCTTTTGGCGGTTCCGAGGCAGATTAGGCTAATGTACATCCACGCTTACCAGGCTTACGTTTTCAACCGCGTGGTTTCGGCCCGCATTCGAAAGTACGGAGTGAACACTGTCGTTGAAGGGGACATCGTGCTTGAAGAGGACGAATGTATCGAAAAAGATGACAATTTGGATGATTTGAGCGTCAACATGCCGAAAGTTCACGTTGTCACAGCGGAGGAGGCGGCTGCAGGAACCATCGATTCCTCGCGTGTGGTATTGCCTCTGCCTGGAAACTCAGTCATTTATCCGACGAATTTGGGTGATATATACGACGAAATCGCAAGTGAAAATGGAATTTCTCACTCTGAGCAGAAGCATGCAGTGCGTGAGTTTTCCATCACTTCCTTCACTGGCGACTACCGTCGATGTTTCCTGAAACCTACGCATGTATCTCACGAAGTTATTTCCTACGCCGACCAGAAGGCTGACTTGGTACTGACCGATCTCGATCGCGTCCAAGGAATAACTGAGCGAGAAATCGAAAGCGGTCATTTGAGAGCGGTCAAGGTCAAGTTCCGGTTACCGCCTTCTTCTTACGCTACGATGGTTCTTAGAGAACTCATGAAGTCAAACACATCTGTCGCGTCTCACAAAAGCAAGACGAAGGCGGCTCTCGCAGACGCAGACTAGAGAACATCCATGGCTTCGTCGACATACGACTTTGCCGGCTTAAAAACCGTTCTAGTGTACCTTAGTATTTTTGCAATTCTTCAACGTAGAGAAAATCGCTAAACCCTTAACAGTTTGACCCCAGCGCGAGCTTTCATGTGCTTTGACCAGCGCATGGGCACATTTTCGTAACTGCAGGGTGACCAAGACAGATTATTCGTGTAATCACAACCTCACTCGTGAGCGCGCGCACCGTGGCCCTAACCGACGCGCTCGCTGTGTCAGTTGCATAAAGGGACTAAAGGATGGTGACGAACAAAGATACCGTCCCCCCCGCGGGCGACGATGCGCTGAAAAAGAAAGCTAGCGAGGATGAGGGGAAGACGGAGAAGGACGGGACCAAACCGACAAACGGCAAGGACAAAAAGACCGAGGTGGAGTTGAGCGAAGAGGACGTCGCGCTCAAGGAAAATCTAGAGTTGATGGTTATGCGGGCGAGCGACCCGAATGCAGGCGTGGCTAAGCTAGCGCTAGAGACGATGAGAAGCGAGATCCGAACGGCAACGAGGTACGTGACAGTGCGATCTCAACTTCTAGTGAGACTCTGAACCCCCGCGCGCGCTTCGTGGAGTATACGGCATGCACCTGAACGAGTGACTGACGACTTTCTTTCGTGTTTTTTTTATTAGTTCCATGACCTCGGTCCCAAAGCCTTTGAAGTTTCTCAGACCGCACCTCCAAACCTTGAAGGATGTGTACGAGAAGTTTAAGCCCGGAGAAAACAAACTCCTTCTGGCCGACATCATCTCTCTGCTATCGATGACGAATGCGCCGGTAGAAGGAGAAATCCCTGAATCTTTGAAGTACAGATTGCTGGGCTCGAAAGAGGATATCGGAAACTGGGGGCACGAGTACGTGCGCAACCTCGCTGCGGAGATCGGTACAGAGTACCACCGCCGAACAGAACAAGAAGGGGAGCAAGCATCTGTCGATGATCTCATGGGACTGGTTCATGAAATCATTCCGTTTCACATGCAGCACAACGCTGAGCCTGAAGCCGTGGATCTCTTGTTGGAAGTCGAGAAATTAGGTCTCCTCCTCGAGCACGTGAACGATGCAAATTACGGAAGAACGTGTCTCTACTTGTTTGGCTGCGCGAACTATCTTCCCGAACCAGAGGATGCGACTGTTCTGAAGACAGCTCATGCTATTTACATGAAAGTCGGAAAGATGCCTGACGCCATGCGAGTGGCCCTGAAGCTGTGTGAGCAGTCCATCATCGAAGAAACCTTCATTGCTTGTACCGATCTGACGATTAAGAAACAGCTCTGTTACATGCTCGCGCGTCATGGGCACCCTCTTAAGCTCGATGAAGGTCCCTGTGAAGTTGAGGGCGATGATCTGGACGTTTTACAGAATATCATGAGTCATTCAGATCTGACAGAAAGCTATCTTACTCTCGCTCGTGATTTGGACGTCATGGAACCCAAGTTACCAGAAGATATTTACAAGTCACATTTGATGGAAGTTCGCGCCCCTTCTGGCGCGGCTGTCGATAGTGCTCGCGCCAACCTTGCCGCCACGTTTGTGAACGCTTTCGTGAACGCTGGTTTTGGCCAAGACAAGTTACTGACGGCTTCTGAATCTACCGATGGAAGCTCGTCGAACGTGAGCTGGATTTTCAAGAACAAAGATCATGGCAAAATGTCTGCAGCCGCTAGCCTTGGTTCCATCTTACTTTGGGACGTTGAAGGTGGTCTCCCGCAGGTCGATGCATATTTGTACAGCGAGGAGCCAAATATTGTCGCTGGTGGTTTGCTTGCAGTTGGTCTCATCAACACGAACGTACGAAACGACTGCGACCCAGCCTACGGTTTGCTCTATGAAAGCGTTACGAAAGAGAACGTCTCCGTCCGAGTCGGTGCAATTATGGGTCTCGGCCTAGCTTACGCAGGAACTCAAAAAGAAGAGGTCTCTGAGCTTTTGACTGAAGTGATCCATGATGACACGGCTCCGATAGAAGTCGTTGCGTTCGCCGCGCTCTCCCTTGGTCTTGTTTTCTGTGGTACTTGCCACGAAGAATGCGTTCAAGCGATCGTACAAACGTTGATGATGCGACCGGAGAAAGACCTTGAGAGTAGCTTCGTGCACTTTTTGTGCCTCGGCTTAGGTTTGCTATTTTTACAACGCCAGGTGGAAGTTGAGGCCACGTTGGAAGTTGCAAAGACTCTGCCGCCACGCATCAGTGAATACTTGCAAACAGTTTTGGATGTTTGTGCGTACGCGGGTAGTGGTAATGTACTCAAGATTCAATCGCTCTTGGCCAAGTGCGGTGAGCATCCAGACACTGATGAAGAAGAAAATGAATGGGTTGCTGATCCGCAAAGCGTTGCTACGCTCGGGATAGCTCTCGTTGCCATGGGTGAAGAACTTGGTGCTGATATGGCTGTTCGTGCCTATGATCATCTCATCCAATATGGGGACGCAGCAGTCAAGAAAGCTGTCCCTCTTGCTTTCGCTTTGTTGCATACTTCGAACCCGAAGCTTGACGTCACTGATTTGCTTGGTAGACTTAGCCATGATAGCAACGAAGAAGTAGCTCAAGCTGCATGCCTGGCTCTTGGTATTGTTGGTTCTGGTACGAACAACGCTCGCTTAGCGTCGCAATTGAGACAGTTGAGCAGCTACTACTACAAGGAACCTTCCTGTTTGTTCCTGGTTCGTGTCTCCCAAGGTCTCGTGCACATGGGTAAGGGTCTCCTCACTCTCTCCCCGACGCACTCAGATCGAGCGTTATTATCTAGCGTTGCACTCGCTGGTCTTATGATCACCGCATTCGCTGGGTTGGACATGAAGCAGACGATTTTGGGTAAGTACCACTTTATGTTGTATTACTTGTTCGTCGCGGCTCAGCCTCGAATGCTCATGACCGTTGACGAGGATGGTAAGCCATTGCCTGTGTCCGTGCGAGTCGGTCAAGCCGTGGACATCGTTGGCCAAGCTGGTCGACCGAAGACAATCACCGGCTTCCAGACCCACACGACGCCGGTTCTACTCTCGGTGGGTGATCGAGCTGAGTTGGCTAGCGAGAAGTACATTCCGCTTACGCCAGTATTGGAGGGTGTTGTCATCTTGAAGCAGAATCCAGAGTGGGTTGAAGAAATGGAAAAGTAGAATTTTAGTCTTATGAAATGTGCACATGAGCACCAAAAATCGACATTGACGCACTCGTCGCCCCCCATGACCGCCATGCAGTTACTCGTACAGCCATTCGGCATCCTAAATGCGCTACGCGGTAAATTCATCATTCCCCTCGGCGCTACGATAGCCCTCGCTTCGGCGGTCACAGCTCCAAAAACTTCAGGCTTGTACAAGTCGGGCGGTGCGTTGACCAGCAAGTCAAATCTAATTTATTCACTCTCACTGCAGAATGGTGGACACTTCTGGTAGCGTCATTCATGATGGTAATGAGTACTCTGTGTTTTCTTCTTCTTGAGACGGAATATTTCGGTTACGTCCGTTCCGTGTTCGACTTCAGACCATGGAGAAACATGAAGGGACTCCTTGAGGATGCAAATGAAACGTTGGGTGCGAGTCCGAAGGCGTGCCCATTTACCGGCAAAGAGGCACATGGTACTTGTCCAATCTGTCACTCACTCGTGTCTGAGGACGGTTATTACCATGTAAAACACACTTGCAACGCTCATTTATTCTGGCACTGACAATATTTCTAGGGAGACCCAGCGGTCTTGCACACCATCATCGGTGACTCTATCATCGAGCACCGCATGGCTATGCAAGCGAGTGAATATGATGCCAACCCAAAACTTGGTAGAGTGCAGTTGGACACACTCTTAAAGTATCGAGGAAACTTTCTGTTTGCTACAGTGAGTCCATGTTGTAAAGGGTGCTACATGAAGTCCTGGTGCTGGACAGTGGGCTATCGTATGGTATGGCAGTCAACTATTCTTGGCTTCAATACCATGCTTTGTAGCCACCTTTTCGGCAGCGATGTACACGCTTTTGATCTGCAGAGTCTATTACTCTGCTTATCAATGTTCTTTTCCGTCTCAACCGTCTGCATGCTCCTCTCAATCCTTGCGACGGCTATTTTATTCATCCATGAGCATCCATTTATGCAGCTCGACAGTATGCCAAACTATGTATCTGAAGGTCTACTTGCGAATGATGGCTTCCTGCGCCATATGGCGTTACCTTGCGCTGCCTTTGGTGTCAATCCGACCAGGCTATATTGGTCATGGCTCTGGAAGATGAAAAAGACTGCTTAAGTGAGACAAAATCTTTGGTGAGTCGACGAAACACAGGGGATGAAACTTGGCGACGGCTTGGCAAATTACAAATTTTTTAGAAAACTTGCGAATTGGGGATAAGATTCCACTCTAGGGCGTGTAAACGTTTCAAAGTTGAGATTTCGTCGCTCTGTTCATGTAGACATGGCGTTCGCAGCCGGATTACGTCTGTCAAGTTCAACCCATGACAAGAACTTGCCGCCTCTCAACTCGGCCAGACGAACTTGTCTATTTCGCTTACGCAGCTCGTCCCGTTCGCGCGCAGTCTCTCTTTCTCTGCTCTCGGTGTCATCAAGCATATTCTTGAAATTCGACTCAGCCTCGGAGGCTGCTATCCTCTGCGATCGAGAAAAGATACTCGTCAGTTGGAAACGAACGCTCTTCAAAGCAGTTTTATGTGAAGCGCACCTCAGCCACTGGAGCAGGCAAATCCGTGAAATCTTTGTCATAATCATCAAACGCGATACTACCGTGAGTGTTGAATAGTCTCTCCCACCAACTATCGCTTGGTTGGGCGTTCTTACTCTTAAACAGTTCAAGATTCATCTTTTTCAGGTACAAGACAAATCCATCGTCGTCAACACCGCCTATAAATAAAATAATTAATTGTGAGCACCGAACGTCTTACGAACACGAATGATTGATGCACGCACCTAAATGGACCCACGCTGACTCTTCTGGAATGATTGGACGAAATAATTCACCCTGTTACGCGGTCAATATGAAATTATTCAATCGCGTTGAAATAATTAATTAAACTCACCTCGAGGAAGGTTTTACCGGAATGCTTGCATGAGACTCTGACGGTCGACGAAGTTATGCAGACGTCCATATCATCCTTCTTGGCGCTACTGGGGACCTGTAGAGCTTGTATGGCGATCTCAGAAGAGCTCTGGTGCCATCTGCATGACTTGTCCTGATTGAATTAATTAATGTTCACGAATAAAATAAAATAATTTATTTGCGTGCGAACTCACCATCATTTCTGCCCATACTTCACGTTTATCCATCCCTTGAGCTGTGTAGTGTACTTGAGACATTTGATACATCGTTTTGTTGACTCTTTCAACCGGTGTGCCATCTCCGTGAACTAACTTGTATGTGCGATACGGCAACTCCATGTCTTTGGGCGGTCTCGATGCCACGACAATCTCTTTACCGCTCTTTAGATTGGATAATATGATTCCCTGCAGACTGTTAATGCGATCCACGAAATCTTCCGACTTTAGTTCGTTGATTTCCCCTTGAACGAAATACATTTAATTCACGCTCCACGATTTAATTTAATTAATTGTCACCTTGAAGCAGCTGTGGTGATCCGAGTGCTTCTCGAGTCTGCGCACCCCCTAGCAGTTCGATATCTTTGGACTCAATTCTTTCCAACAATTTCTGCGCCAGTCGTCGTCAGTTGTAAGTTTCAAGACTAAAAACAATAAATATATTCACCTCAGCATTTAATTTATCTTGACCAGCAAAGATACGGTACGTAACAGCAACGGCAGCTTCGTTCTTCTTAGAGCGTTGATGCACCTTTTCGATGAGGACTTCTTCCTTTCTCACGTTCGCACCGAGTGCGACGCTACGTCGGAACTCATCCCTCACGTTGGAGTTGAACTGCGCCAGTGCCCCTCCTTGGAACAAGACAGTGCTGGTGACAACGTGCGTGGCGGACATGGACTCTGGCAAGGTTCTCAAGCCATATTGCTCTATGCCGAATTGGTCTTTCACGGCGCTGAGCGCTTTTCCAGCTTCGATGTCAGTCATAGACTTGCACAGGCCATCGAAAGCTGTCGAGAACATCGGATAGTCGGTATCTAAATTTTTCAAGGCGGCGAAGCACTTGGCTGCCGACTGCATGTCGGCGTCCTGTTCGTCGCGACCCTCGAATGCTTTGCCCATTTCGTACCAAGCCCACGCATTGGTATTGACTGAAACCTTCGTATACGGTGAAAAGGAATCTTTTCGATACGTGAACATCATTTCGCCGTCAGAAGACGAGATGCATGGATCCTTCTGCAGCATTGTCAGCGCTGCAGCCGCGTCGGCACGTGCTTGTTTGAAGCATAGGGCATGTCTGTACATGCTTGCTCGTTGTACCAGTGCCATTGGCACGCTCATCTCCTTCATACTCCAATGCTGAACGAAACGATAGTAATCTCCTGGCTTCATTGAATGTTCATTGAAAGCTTTAATCTGACAAAACATGGCTTCGGTCATCTCCAACGACGTGACAGTTTCTAAATGCGCTGGTTCAAGTAGTTTGCGACTTTCGAGCTTTGCGAGCCGTTGAATGATCCATTCTGCCAGCTGCTCGCGAGTAAAACGCTCAACAATTTGATTCATAATCTTTTCGTGCTCGTTCACAATGGTTTGATCGACGATGGCGTGGTGTTTGAGCGACTCGCTGAACGCTGCGAGCGCATCCGGATACCGGGATAGTCCTCTGAGCGCAGTCCCTTTGCGCCACCACGCCTTACTGAATGTCGGACTGATGGCAATCGCAGCGTCTGCATCTTCAAGCGCAGCCTTAAAGTTGAGAGATTTCGCGTAAGCGAGCGAACGATTGCTCAGAAGCTTGCTCCGTTCTCCAGCACCCTGACCCGTCAAGAGCGAGTCGAGACACTCGGTGTACGTCTCGTACGCTTCTTTGTAGTTCCCCGCCAACATGGCGTCTTTCGCCTTGGACTTGAAGTAATCGAGCTTAACCGTGAAAAAGTCTTTCATTTCACCGAAATTCTCACCCTCGTCAACCGTCATCTCCCGCGCGATTCGGAGGACTACTCTGCTCGACTCGAGCGCGAGCGTTTCTGGGGCTGTCAACTGTCGCGTCCGCGTTTGTCCGACGACGCGCACTCTCGTCTCTCACTTCCCGCGGTGCGTCGATCGATCGATAGAGCAAAGTCGCCGTCGAATCGCGGTGCGCGATCCTCTCCCGTCGTCGTCCTCCTTGTCGTCGTCCTCTGCGTCCACGGCGAGTTTGACTGCACACCCTTTCGAGTCGAACAGAAATGCGTTACTTTTTGCGCTCCCAAGTCGAGTCTCGTTCGTCGCGCTCGATCCACTCGCTCATTTTTGCATTTCTCGCTGGCGTCGTGCGTGTGACACACCGCGACGCATCGTCCGATCGAGATTGATTGGTGGAGTGGAGATGGCATCTAAACCCCTCCCCGAAGCCTTGGCGGCGAGACTCAAGGCGAGAGGGATCTTACCGTCGGATGAGGACAAGCCGACGTCGTCGAGCGGGGCCAAGAGACTTCGTCGCGAAGAGGATGAGGAAGACCAGGGTGGAACGCCGACGGATCCCGAGGAGAAGCCGTTACCGAGTGGATGGAAAGCGAAGATGGATAAAAAATATGGGAAGATGTACTATTACAATAAATCGTTGAACAAGACGCAGTGGGAGCGCCCCACAGAGCCGGTTGTGGAAGTTTGCGACGCCAAACCAAGACCACCGCCGCCGCCGCCAAAGAAGAAGCCTCTCGGTCCATTACCGCCAGGTTGGGATGCCGCACGCGATCCCGCGAGTGGACGTGAGTATTACTTCAACTCGCACACTCAGCAGACATCTTGGGAACGACCCCAGGACGCGGCCACGAATGTTGGGATGAAGCGTTGCTCTGGCTGCGGCGGTTTCGGCCGCGGTCTTGTAAAGGAGCACGGGTACTGTTTGCATTGCTCTCGCATCCTAGGAAAGTGTCCGCCAGGGATTGATTCGTTGGAGGTGGTTGAAAATCGTTTCATGACAAAGCAACAGAAAGAACGAGTGTTAGCGGCGCAATGCCGAGCGGAAGCTCGCGAGCAAAAGAAGCCTCCCACGGTGGTGGTCAAATCAGCGAGTGCGCAGACTTCAAACAATATCGGTCCTTCCATGGGAACGGCAGGTCAGGCGAAGAAAGTGCGTGCCCTTCCAGCCAAAACTGAAGATTCCGAACCATTGGATCCGATGGATCCCGCGGCATATAGCGATGCACCGCGAGGGAATTGGGGAAGAGGGATTGAGAAAAGTCGAGCGTAGTCTGTAGAAAACTGTAGAGATAACAAATTTAATCTTCCTCCTCTTCCTCCTCCTCGGGAAAGTAAAGGTAGCCCCGCTCGAACAAATTCAGTGTCAGCTTGAGTGCTTCGTTGTCAAAATCACACTCCTCGGTTTGAGTGTCCTCTTCGTAGAGCTCTCCTCTGTTGGCGATGACACTCGCCGTTTTCATCGCCGCTGCACTCGTGATATCCCAGCACTGCCCATTCGCAAAAAATAGGGCATGCTCTAGACTATCATCCTTCACTTTATCTACGTACGCGAATCTTAGGTCCTCTCTCGCAACCAAGCCTTGGTGTTCCCAAGCGGCAAGCAGTTCCTCGATGCTGACCTCGTTCTCTTCGTCCAAGTCGTCACCGGTCGTTCGAGCGGTGACGTGACATCCAAACCAGCGAGCCACATCGGCATCGTTTTTCGGATACGTCTCTCGAAGAATATCCGAGGCGAATGAAATAGAGTCCGAGGATATCTCTCCAATGTCCTGGACGGGTTTCAACCACGGATCTGACCATCTAGACCCCTTCAATTTCTCAGATGTTTGCTGTGTGTACGATAAAACGAGCTCCTCTTTTGTTGGCGCTAGAAACCCGATACTCAGCGTTACGCTCACCCCGGGAGCGGAATTGACCGCTACACCATTATGTGCGACTTTCGGGGGCAGGTAAAGCATGTCGCCGGGGACCAAGGTGAAGGAATCTTCTTCGACAAATTCTTTCAACACTCGAATCTCGCAATCTGGCACAAAGGCGGGATCGTTATCTGGCCAGTAATCCTCGTTATTCGCGACCGCCCACAGTTTTTCTCCCTCGGCCTGAAGTAAAAATACATCAAAATGATCAGAGTGCGGACCGACGCCCCCACCATCGGGCGAGACGCTCGCCTGAATGTCCGCTATGCGCCAACGCGGAAAACAGTTGAACAACTCGAGCATGTCCCCGAAAGGTTGAGCCTGCACATCCAACTCGTTAACAATTAAGCTCCAAGACTTGTCTTCTGGAAGCGACGTCAAGTCTTCCTCCTTAAAGGGCCCGATTCTCTTGCTCCAGGAAGCCTCGTCCGCTCCCTCCCGGACGAAGAGTCTCGCGCTCGCATCCTCCTCGCACGCCAGTCCCGCGATTTCATTCCCATCCAGTGGCGGCTTAAAGTCCGGAATCGCCTGCCTTATGAGTAGCGGCTTCTTCTGCCAGTACGTATTCATAAACTCGGCGCTCCATCGCTCGTCCAAGGGCAATCGCACGTCCGTCCACGTGTCCACCTTTGCCCGGACCGCCGACCGCCGCCTTCCCGACGCTTTTCCCAACCTTCGTCGCACCGTCCCACTCCCGCTTCCCCGGGACGTCGACGCCCCATCAGAAGCTCTGATACGCATCTCGTATTCCACTCTCATCGTCTCCAGCGTCTTCTTCCTCCCGTCCCGACGTCGTCGTCCTCTGTCGTCGTCGTCGTCGTCGTCGTCTTCCGTCGGTCTTCTCGCGTCGTTCAGTGCGTCTCAAAAAGAGTCAAAAAATCGACATTTAAACTGTTTATCCGTACGTTAGGGTTTAACCGGGACCCTCAAACTTGGCGAAAAACGTGGGCTCGCTCCGTTCGTTTCCCGCGCTCGAGCGCTGAGGAAGACTATTTGAAAAACGTGGACAGACGAGACGAGACGCGCGATAGAGTGCGTCGTCGCTCCGTTGAACGACGCGAAGAAACGAGGGATACGATGACGGATGCGGAGATGAAGGACGCGACGCCGGTGCGCGTGGTGGCGCACCAACCGTGGGTGGAAAAGTACCGACCAAAGGTGGTGACGGACATCGCGTCCCAGGAAGAGGTGGTGCAAGTGCTGAAGACTGCGCTCGAGACGGGAAACATGCCGCACTGCTTGTTCTATGGACCTCCTGGTACGGGTAAGACGACGGCGGCGTTGGCGATTTGCAGACAGCTGTATGGACCGGAGCTGTTCGCGTCGCGCGTGAAGGAGCTGAACGCATCCGACGAGCGCGGCATCTCGGTGGTGCGAAACAAGATCAAGACGTTTGCGTCCTTGGCCGTGGGAGCGCCGGCGCCGGGGTATCCGTCCCCGCCGTACAAGATATTGATTTTAGATGAAGCAGATGCCATGACGAACGATGCGCAGTCTGCGTTGAGAAGGATGATGGAGACGTACTCAAAGGTGACTCGCTTCTTTCTGCTGTGCAACTACGTGACGAAAATCATCGATCCCATCACGAGTCGATGCGCAAAGTTCAGATTCAAACCGCTTGAGCAAGGCACCATGGGCGACAGATTGAAGTTTATCAGTGAACAAGAAGGGTTACAAGTCGCCGATGATGTCTTTCCGATGTGTACCAAGCACTCCGGCGGGGATATGCGCAAGGCGATTACGTTGTTGCAAAGCGCCGCTCGTTTGTACAGCGGCAAGGTTGAAGGTGCCAACATCACCGAGGTTGCCGGTCGAGTACCGGATGAAAAAATGAACAAGCTCTACGAGCTGTGCCGTGATGGCAAATTCGATGAAGCGCAGACGCAGATGGAGGACATCAGCCTTGACGGATTTTCGGCACTTTGCATCATGGAACAGTTTTCTGACACTGTGTTGGCCGCTGAGTGCGCGGATCCGATCAAAGCGAAGATTTTCATGAGGATGGGTGAGGTTGATAGATTCTTGGCCCAAGGCGCTGACGAAGGAATCCAACTCGCTTCCGTCGTGAGCACGGCGGTCCAGGCGTTTACGGCGAATGCGGCCGCTTGAGTCTTTCCTTGAACTAGTATTAGGCGTGTGATATATGAACAGATTCGTTCCCGTTAAAACAATTTAACAAATGCTATTTTTTGCAGTAATAAATCGCTTCCTAAACCGGCATGAGGCTAATCCAATCGCCTGACTCGATCACGTCCAGTAAAGGCCGAAACCGAGGTTGACGGGCTTTGACTCTACCATCCACGGCGCTTGGTTGAGAAGGAAGAGCGACGTTCCTTCCTTTGCCATGTCGAACAACGCTTTTCTATCGCTGATAGCCTCCTTTTCTTCCGGATACCACACTCCAGGAGCGCACTCACCGCGCAACATGGCCAAGGCAAATGCGGCAGTGCACGTTCCGACGCACTCGCTCAGTTGCGGGTGCGTGTACAGACCCACCGCCTGCTTGCCATCCTTCAGCTTGACTTCCACGCGAATCGAAGTGGTTTCTCCAACTATACTGTCGACAGATCTCACGATCGGAGCCGAGAATTCAGCCAAGGCTTTCATGGCGTCTTGGTTTTCAAGCAACGACTGGGGAACGAGATTGGCAATGGCCACCATGGCGCCGTTCCACACGCCCGGAGAGGTGCCAAAACGGGCCTTGACGGTTCGCGCGCCCAAAACTTCCCGAGTAGATGCGACTTCGGGCAAGTTGTACAGGAACACCTCGCGTCTACCGACTCCCTTACCAAAGTCCACAACCTTGCGTTGAGACGCCGGTTTTGTTACGACCCGCTGACCGTCCTCCCAGCACACCACTTCCTCTCCGCAAAGCAGATAACTCGTCGCCAAAATGGTCGTACCGACACCACCCGATCCAGCCGTGAAGTAATTGTAGAGAACGTATTCCACCTCGGGGTCTTTGCCCTCGTTACCCTCTTCGGCGGCAAAGTCAGCCTTCATCGATTGGACGATATCGAGAGCCATCAGGTTGGAAACCCCGGGATAAATACCGGCGCAAGTGATCGCCGCCGTCCCGGACGCTTTTGCCTTATCAGACAACTTCTTTGCGCGCGCGCCGTATGAGGCATCGTCGCACACGTCCAAATATTTCACCCCAAGCTCGATGGCGGCTTCGAGCGCAGCGCAGCTTTCCCGCCGCTGAAACGGACCCGCCGTGTTCACGACGAGATCCGCCCCTTCGATCGCTCGCATCACGCTCTGCTTATCCAAGACATCCACCTCCACGAATGCTGCGTCCACCAGCTCAGCGTGTCGTGCCTTCGCCTCGCTCGCCCGCTCTCGAGTCCGTCCACCCAGCGTCAGCTCTCCTCTGTTTCCCATCGCCCGTCGAATAGCGCTCGCCGTCGCGCTTCCCACGCGCCCGGTTCCTCCGAGCACGACCACCTTACCCACAACATCAACATCGTTACCCGTCGCCTCGCACCGCGTCGCGGGAGCCCTCTCGATTCGTCGGCAACGGCGTCGGCAGCCATCGGCCGTCGTCGTCGTCCTCGACCCACTGGACGCCTTCCCCGTTTCGTTCCTTCTCGACCCGAGCGCTCCTCGTCGACCCGAAGCTCGACCCGCAACCGCAGCCGCAGTCATCGTCGCCGTCGTCATCGTCGGGCACCCCGTCGCGACCGCGGTCGTCTCGCGCGCGTCCGTCTGCGGTGTCTCTCGCGTCCAAACCACGTCACGCACGTTTCTGTCGTCACGTTTGTAACCATCTAGTCTAACAATCAGTTGAACAGTGTATGTAACACGCACACGGCATTGTTCGACGCGTTATACGAGTGAGACCAACATGCCTCGTGAATTTGACGAGGAAAATGCACCGCTGTTGACGGGGAGAGAGAGCAGTGAAGACGCGACGACGACGACGCGACGATCGACGACGGGACGGTTGAAACCGATGTTCGTCGTCGGCGTCGCGCTCGCTGGGTTGGCGTTATTCGGTGACGTTGTGTTGCGTCACGACAGAGTGAAAGATGGTGTTGACGGAATGATGATGAATGGGGGTTTGATGACGCCGGAATCGGGACGCGGAGGATCGGATGAGGCGATGAGGCGAAGCGAATCGAACGATTCTGCTTCGTCGTCGACGCTCGGGGAGTCGGATGCGTCGCCGTTCATGGTGGTGAGCGATCCGTTTGTTACGCACACGGCGGCGGATGCGTCTTCGAAATCGACTTCATTGGTGAGGAAACCAGGCGAGTACATGTCAGGGGATGTGGATAAGAACGACATGGATGATGTGGAGTCTACACCCCCGTCGCCGACGCGAACGGTGCATTTGACGCTGTACACGGCGTGCGCGCAGCTCAAGGAATTGACGTTTCCCGTCGGGCAGTGGGAGGGCGTCGTCGGAGCTCGAGTAGCGACCAAGTCTAGATCGAGCGATTTCCTCTTCTCGGCGTCAAAAGAAATGACGCAGAGCAGATGTGGGACGTACGAGGTCGATGTCGATCTTGCGGATGGAGAAGAGTTTGGGTTTTATCTCTATCCGCTCGACAATATTACTGACGAGACTACGGTGAGTGACATTGGGTGTCTCGGTGAGGGCGGTCGTCGATGCCCCGGATTCGCCTCGCCAGCCTCCATGAGTCTCATGGATCGTTGCACGAAAGTCTTCGACGACGGCGTCGATAAGTTTTACAACCGCCTCTTTGACGGTCAACAGCGAACCTTTGTCTTCGGTTCCTGCGACTTTGCCTGCACGCTTCCAGAGCCAGTCGGATGTCCGTCCTCCGCAGCGGAGAACATGATGTCCCTTTAGCATGCACTTTTAGTTGTATAGAAATTAATTTCTGTAGTAGATTGAACACAAACTTGTCTTTACACGCGAGGAACCGTCGTGTCCACCCTCTGCGACGACTGCCGAAAGCGCCCGTTTGCGCGTCCGAATGTCCGCTCCCTACGACGATTTATGAATCGTCGCGAGGCTCGACAGGATATACATGTGTACCGGTAAACAGTAACAAAAGAACCCCAGGGGACCCCGTTCGCCGTCATCGTGTTTCGCGTCGTCGTCACAGCGCGGCGTCGAAGACTTCGACGACGGATCTACAGGGGCGTTCTACTACTTTAAACGTACGTGCGCCGAAGAAGCGCCGCGAGAAGCGACCGAAACGTTTAAGCGACGAGCGCTTCTTGCGTTGAAACAAACGACCTCATCATCGGGGTTCGAGATTGACTGACGAACGATATTTTCCGCCGACGCAGCGGGAAAGGAGCAAAAGAATGAGCGCGGTGGGCGGTATGACGTCTAAACTGATGACGTCGGTGAAACTTACCGGCGTCGGGGCGACTCGCGGACGACGCGTGGGACGAGGGAAGACGACGACGCGAGCCGAGGGCGGCGAGAAACCTTGGGGCGACTCGACGCAGTGCGTTCAAAACGGTGCGTGTAGACGGACGGATGACGATCGAGAGGTGTAAAGATGACTTTGAGCCGGGTTTTGTGATTGATTTTTAACGCTCGAAACGACGTTCGACGGGAGGAAACGAAGATACTAACTGGTGACGACTTGCGATGCTCCGTGAAACAGGCGAACGAAAGGAGGGACGACCAAGGGTATCGGACTCGTTGACGACCCCGATTGTTTGTACTTCCACGTATCACTTCAAGGATACCGAGGAATTGATTGCGTATCAAGAGGGACGCTATGGAAGCTTCGAATACGGTCGCTACGGCAACCCGACGACGAAGGCGTGCGAGGAAAAGATTCGACAACTTGAGGGTGGGGAGGACTGCTTGCTGAGCGCGTCTGGCATGTGCACAGCCACGACGATGCTTCTCGCTCTCGTCCCGGCGGGCGGTCACATCGTGACCACGACGGATTGCTACAGACGTACTCGTCAGTTCATCCAAACCTTCTTGCCGAAGATGGGAATCACCTCTACGGTTCTCGACCCGTCCGACTACGAAGGCTTGGAGAAGGCGCTCAAGGAGAACAAGTGCTCGTTGTACTTTTCTGAATCGCCGACGAACCCGTACCTTCGATGCGTCGACATTGAGCGCATCGTCAAGTTGTGCAAGCCGTCTGGATGCCTCGTGTGCATCGATGGCACCTTTGCGACTCCGTGCAACTCTCGTGCTTTGGATTACGGCGCTGACTTGGTTATCCACAGCGCTTCTAAATTCTTTGGTGGTCACAATGACGTCCTCGCGGGCGTCATTGTCGGTAAGAAGGACGCCGTGGCGGCGGTTAGACACTTCCACAACATTCTTGGTGGTGTGATTGATCCGCATGCCGCTTATTTGGTTCTTCGTGGCTTGAAGACTCTCGCTCTTCGCGTCGAGAGACACAACGACAACGCAATGCGTCTGGCGCAGTTCCTCGAAGCTCACCCGAAGATAGAAACAGTGCACTATCCGGGCCTTCCGAGCCACTGCGATCACGAAGTGGCGAAGAAATACATGAAGGGTTTCGGTGGTGTCGTTTCTTTCGAAGTGAAGGGTGACCTCTGGGCGACTGCAAAGTTTATCGATAGCTGCAAGCTGCCGTACATTGCGCCCTCTCTTGGTGGTGTGGAGTCGCTCATTGAGCAACCAACTGTCGTGTCGTACTGGGATCAAGGTCCTGAAAAGCGCGCGGAAATCGGTATTAAGGATAACCTTGTGCGTTTCTCGACTGGTATTGAAGACTACGCGGATATCGAGGCTGATATTGCACAAGCACTTGATCAAATTTAAGTGTTTCCGTGGGCAACGAAGCGAGTAGAACATCTCTATTTATCCCACCTTGACGAGTCAAGGTCGCACCTAATTTTTTGTAACCTAAGCTGAAAAGATATTTGAAGAATCAATCATCTCAGTACTTATTAAACATGCAAGCTAAGCCTTATCTTTCTTTCTTTACGCAGCAGCCTCCTCGGGCTCCTTGTCCATCCACCTCCCATTATCCTTAATGAGCTGGATAAGCTCGTCGGTAGCCGTTTCCATGGCGATGCCACGCTTAACGACTTCCTTGCCGACGTAAAGATCAATCTTACCCGGAGCGCCACCGACATAGCCGAAGTCGGCATCAGCCATCTCACCCGGACCGTTGACAATGCACCCCATGACGGCGATGGCAACGCCCGGCAAGTGACCCGTCTTTTCTTGGATTTGAGCGGTAATCTCTTGGAGATCGAAGAGGGTTCGGCCGCATGACGGGCAAGAAACATACTCCGTCTTGGTGTTACGCATGCGAGAACCTTGGAGCAAGCCGAAAGAAGTGGTGCGAAGGAAGTCCAAAGTGACCTCCTTGTCCGCTCCAGAGTACTCAATCAACACACCGTCACCGAGGCCGTCGACGAGGAGACCGCCGACTTGGGAGCCAGATTGGATAACGATGTCAGATTTGTCGCCTTGGGGCATGTACATGTGGTGGATGACCGGAACAGTGGCGCCAGAGCGGGCCATCTCTTCAAAGAGGCGACGAGAAGAGTGGAGGCGAGACTCGCCATCCTTCGTCTTGATGAGCGCCATGACGGCGTCGGAAGCGGCAACCGCCTTGATTTGTTCGGCAGTTTCAAAACCGTTCAAGGTGACCGCGCGGCGAACAGCGCCTTCCGGCAACGGAGCGTTCACGTCAGACGCAGAGACAAGGGCGATAGCATTCTTCAACGGCGTCTTCTTCAAGACGTCAGCCGGAACAATGACGCCGACGCCGATTTCTTGCAAACGGCGGATGGATCGCAACGCCTTCTCTTCAGAGTCAGCCGGGACTTCACTCAACAAGACGGAATCGCAAGTGGCGATGTCACGAAGCGGCATACCGACGGCGAGCTTGGCGCCCAAGTCGCGGTAGAACGGATCTTCAGAGGCGAGTTGAGCCGTGGTGACGGACGCGAGGACAGAGCCGTCGCGGTGCAAGACATTGGTCATGTCAACCTCATCGGCATCCTTCGCCTGCGGCATGTCACCAGATCGGCGGGTGAAGGTCTTGAAATCACGAACGGTCTCTTCGAACGCTTCGACACCGATGTTATCGGCGCACGCCTTCATGCCAAGGTTGGCCAAGCGAGTGCACGGCTCAATCTCGAGCTCGGAAGCTTCGGTGAGGGACACGCGAATGGTGTCTCCGAGACCGTCGAGCAAGAGGGCACCGATGCCGATGGAAGACTTCATGCGTCCATCTTCACCTTCACCGGCTTCAGTAACACCGAGGTGAAGCGGGTAATCCCAGCCGAGCTTGTACATCTCGTGAGAGAGCAAGCGGTACGCTTGCACCATGACGAGAGGGTTAGACGCCTTCATGGAGAAGACAAAGTTGTGGTAGTCGTGCTTGCGGCAGATGCGGGCAAACTCGAAAGCAGACTCAACCATACCCATCGGAGTGTCACCGTAGCGAGACAAGGTGCGCGCGGAAAGGGAACCGTGGTTGGTACCGATGCGCATGGCGACGCCGCGCTCCTTGCACTTGAGCACGAGCGGGGTGAAAATCTCTTCGATTTCCGCGAGTTCCGCCTCGTATTCCTCATCCGTCTCGTAAAGAATGTCTTCAAACTTCTTGCGACCATCGGCAAAGTTACCCGGGTTGACCCGGATCTTGTCGAAGCACTCAGCAACCATCATCGCAACCTTGGGCGCAAAGTGGATATCCGCGATGAGCGGCGTGTTATATCCGCGCGCGACGAGCGTCTCCTTGATCTCCTTGCACGCCTTGGCTTCTTGCATACCCTGCACGGTAATGCGCACCATCTCCGCGCCCGCATCGGCGCATCGGATGACTTCCGCGACCGTCTTCTCCACGTCACGCGTATCAGACGTCGTCATCGTCTGCTTCACGATCGGGTGCTCCGAGCCAATCTTCACGTCGCCCACCGTCACCGTCCGCGTCTTTCTGCGCACGGTCTCCGCGTGGTTCACGCAGTACTTCCCGGTCGGCACCAGCACACCGGCTTCATTCATCGCGTACTCTTGCGACACAGCCTGCGCGCGCGGCACCGCGACCGTCGCTCTTCGGTTCGTCGTCCGAACCTTTCCCGAGCGCGTCATCTTACCCAGTCTCGTCCCTCGGATCCCGGCTCGCGCCGTCGTCGCCGTCGCCGTCGTCGTCGTCGCCATCATCCCAGACCTCCTTCCGTCGGGTGTCTGTTATCGTTCACTCCGCGTTCGCGGTCTCTGTCGTTCACTCCGTCGTCGCGAACCCGGGCGTCGGCGGTACAACGCGCGCGTCACCCAGTACCGCGCGGTCTTCGTCCGTCACGCGCACCCGCGCTCGCGCCGTCCGAGTCCCATCCGAGTCACGTCCTGATCCTGATCCATCCACTCGTCTCACCATGCATACCGACATCCGCCCGGGGAGAGGATAGAGAAGAAAGGGAGAAAACCGGAGAGATCGGACGTCGGGTCGTCGGATATCGTTTCTATCGAACACTCGCGTTTATTATTAGATTGAGAAACGCTTTGTGTTTATACGGACGGACGGACGGACGGACGGACGGACGGGTCTCGTCTTTCTTATCCACGTTGGAAATCCCGTTCGTTCGAAACGACGAGATCCCGTTCGAGATCCCGAGATCACGAATCCCGAATCCCGAATCCCGTTCGGGGGTGGGTGGGATGAAATGAAATGAAAAATTCAGCGTCGACGCGCGATCGCCCGACTGGGGTCTACGATCAAAACCCTAGGTGGGGGGTGTGGGTGATTGAATGTCACTTACCTACACATATAGTGTTAAAAATGATACAATAGTATGGTGTACATCGGCGCAGCGCGCGCCGCCGCCCTCTCGTCGCCCTCTCGTCGTCCTCTCGTCGTCGTCTAAATAAAATGACCACCCTCTGCGGTTCACGACTCGTCGGTTTCTTCCTACGCGCGTGAATCGCACTACTACGTCCATCGTCGCACCGACCGTCCGACCGACCGCACCGACTGACGCACCCCGCCGACGTCGACGTCGAGGTCCCCTCCCGGCGGCACAGGGCGACTGACTGACTGCGAGCGAGCGACATGGCTATCACGATCGGGGCCCCGATGACGTTCACGGTGCGCGCGGCGCGCCACCCGCGTAAGAAGGCGACCAAGGGTCACACGGACACGCGACCGAAGAAACACCGCGCGAGCGACCGGAACCGGACGCCGGTGTCGTACCCAGAGATGAAGCCCGAGGACAAGCCGGCGGTGTTCACCGTGGTGAGCAAGTGAGGGATGGACGTTGGGACGGACGGACGGACGACGGACGGTAGTAGTAGACGAGCGAGGGGAAGATGCCGTTGAGAGCGGTGCGGATGATTTCATTTATATTCACGTTTTAGGCTGGACGAAACGAGCGTCGGGGTTGGTGAGGGAGGAGGACGACGCGACGACGACGACGCTCGTTTTTTAATAGGGTTTCTGTTCGCGCGCGCGAGGAGGAATTTGTCTTGTAATTCACGCGTAAATGACGATGTGAAGCGATGAAAAGGCGTTTAAAAGGCGCGTGCGTTCTCTCTTTGTTTCGCGGTGTGCGTGTGCGCGCGCGCTCGAAGATCGCGTTCGCGTTCTCGACTCTCGCGGTGACTATTAAGCGGCGGTTTCTAAAAAGCTAAGAGGGGCCCCGTCGGGAAGCCGGCGGCTAGGATGAAACTTCATCCGTCTCACCTCGGACGTACGCCTTGAGCGGAGGCACGAGAAGAGAGGAGACGAGAATTTGCATCGGGTGGTAAACAATCAGGGGTAGAAGATACGCGGTGAGGTTGGGATCGTTCTCGAATGTGGCTCGGATGAGCGGCAAGCCAAAGGCGAGCGTCTTGTGGCTGCCCATGTAGAGCGCCGCGACTCGATCCGATCTCGAAAACTTGTCGATGGCCATCGCTGACGCAAAAATCGTGCCTTTATGAATGAGCATGAAGACGGCGAGCGCGCTCACGAGGTGTAAAGCGGCGTTCAAGTCGAGCATACCAGCCTCGCTCTTTTCGGCGACGACAAACGTCTTGGCAATGATGCCGAGGAGGATGGTGTCGGACAAGAATTTGCTCGGTTCCTTCAGCGCCCCCGAGGTGGCTTGAGCCACTCCGGGGATTCTCCTTAAACTCATACCGAGAACGACGGGCAAGAAGGCTTCGAGGAGAAGCTTGGAGCTCGACGCGAGGGGATCTACGCTGGAATCCGCCCCCAAGAATGAGTGAATGAGAAACGGCGTAAGAAAAATCCCGAGCAAGTTGCTCGACATCGAATTCAACAGAGCCGCCGAAAAGTTCCCACCGGCAGACTGCGTGAACGCGACTCCGGAACCCACCGTGGTGGGCAGCGCAGCCATGACGAAGAGTCCGTTCAACGTGTTCTGATCCAACCATCCAGTGCTCTGGAGCGCCGGCGCCGCGCACACGACGAGCGTCGTCGGAAATACAAATATAAACGCGTGCACGAACGCATTCAATCGTACGTCCGACGCCGCATCCCGAAGCACATCTACCGGTAATCCTAACCCAGCTATGAAAAACAACGCCGCGATCGCGTACGTCTCGGCACCGCCTCCGCCCACGCCAAGCGCAGCGTCCATCGCGTCTCTCAGCGCCGGCGCTTGCGCCGCAACCAACACCGCCCCGATCCCAAAGATGAAATAGTTATCCCCGATCGTCTGCATCACCGAACGTGCCCGTATCGTCGTCGTCGTCGTCGTCGTCTCTCCCTCCTCGTCCTCATCCTCGTCCTCTCTCGACGACGACGCGCGTCGGACGGTGAGCAAGCCTCTCTCGTAACGAACGACGACACGACTACGTTCGCTGCGCCGCCGCCGCGCCGCGCTCGTCGTCCCGAACGCTCGCATGACGCGTCCATTGATTCGTCGATCGATGACGCGTCTTCGACCGGACGACGCACTCGCGATCGGGGAGATCGACGCCGGTGAAGCGCGCGTCAACATCATCACCTTGCGCTCCTCAGTCTGACGACGCCGACGACACAGCGCGCCGTGGGTCGACGCCGACGACGATGTTCGGTCTGCGACGGGCGCTGCGGCGGGCGTTGGTGGAGGCATCGCGCGCGGGTGGGCCCGCCGATCCTCGTCCTCGTTGTCGTCGCGGGGACGTCTCGACGTCGTCGGCGGCTCTGCGCGCGGCGCTCGGGACCTTTTCGTCGAGGTTGGATGGAGAGGAAACGCGGACGACGACGTCCGTGAGGGGAATCTCGACGACGGTGACGTCGGCGATGGCGAAAGGACGATCGGAACGGGGCAATTCTGGATCGTTCGCGTCGTCTTCGGGGTCGTCGGGGCCGAGTGGAGGGAGAAGGGCGAAGAAGCAATCCGCCGGGTACAAGGGAAGGAAATTGAGCGCGGATGACGCCGCCGCCGATGACCAAGGAGGCGGTGGGAAGAAGGGAAAAGCTCATGTGAAGATTTCCAAGTATCGGAAAGTTGAGTTTGCGGGTAAAGGTACGGTGCGTGCGAAGAGGAAGGATGACGGAGCGGAAAAGGAGACGCGGTCACTGGAGAGTCCTCGAGCGGGCGGTAGCGTCTCTGTAACGGAAGGTTCGACGCTGGCGGAGTTTGCAAAAGCGCTTGAGATGGAATCTATTGATTTAGAAACGGTTTTGAGCAACCTGGGTGAGTCGTTGGCGTCGAAAGAGGACGTCGTGTCGACAGACGTGATGGAGCTCGTTGGCCTCGAACTCGACGTTGACGTCAACGTGGAAGCGGATCCGAATGCCGCGGATGGTGATCGCATTCGCCGGCGTGGAGTGGTCGCGGTGATGGGTCACGTTGATCACGGAAAGACGACTCTTCTAGATTCGCTCAGAAAGACGTCTGTTGCGGCGGGTGAAGCTGGCGGTATCACGCAGCACATAGGCGCATTTGTCGTCGAGCTTCCGGGTGGACACGGGTCTTTGACTTTCTTAGATACGCCAGGTCACGCCGCGTTTAGTGCGATGCGACAACGTGGTGCCACCGCAACGGATGTTGCCGTCCTAGTTGTCGCTGCGGATGATGGGGTGATGCCTCAAACCCGAGAAGCGGCGGCACACATCCAAGCTGCCGGCGTACCGATGGTCGTGGCCCTCACAAAGATCGATAGAGATAACGCCGATCCAGAGAAAGTGAAGAAGGAAATTGCGAGCATGGGAATAGAACTTGAAGAGTACGGGGGCAAGGTTCAATGCGTACCGGTTTCGGCCATTCAAGGCACTGGATTGTCAGAGCTCGAGGAGTGCTTGGTACTTGAGGCGGACGCACTGGAACTCACGACGACGACTACCGGCAAAGTCTCCGGTGTGGTTTTGGAAGCAAAGTTAGACAAGGGTCAAGGTCCAATTGCGACCGGTTTGCTCAGCTCTGGTACTTTGAAGGTTGGATCGTACGTCGTCGTCGGTACACAGTACGGCAAAGTTCGCTCGCTGAGAGATGGAAAGGCTTCTCAACTCTCTGAGGTTGGTCCGTCTGAACCCTTCGAGCTCGTCGGCTTGAAAGGTGTGCCGCTCGCAGGTGATGCGATCACAATGGTTGATTCTGAATCTCGCGCGAAGCGAATCAGTCAAGCCCGAGGCGACCGCGAAGAGCGTCTGAAAGCAGAAACGGAGACCGAGACGAGCATCAGCCAATCTAATATTGATCCAGAGGAACGCGGTAACTTGAATGTGATCGTCAAGGCGGACGTCCAAGGGACCGCTGAAGCTGTACGAGACGCAGTCTTAGGTCTCGGATCGGACGCGGTCGGGCTCAAGGTGGTTTTCATGGGTGTAGGCGCAATTACAGAGAGCGACGTGAGTCTCAGCGCAGCCATCGGAGCGCCAATACTCGCCTTCAACGTTCGAGAACCTCCGAATGCGCTCGCAAAGATGGCAAAAATAAATGGCGTGCGTATTGTTCGACATCGTGTCATCTATCACCTTCTCGACGAAGTGGGAGAGATGCTTACCGGCCTCGCTCCGATGGAGGAACATGAGCAAATTGAAGGCGAGGCGAGCGTGGTTCAAATCTTTGACATGTCTGGCGCGAGAGGGAACAACGCCACCATAGTCGCCGGATGCGTCGTTGGACAGGGTACGATGAAAGCTGGGGAAAAGTTTAGACTGATTCGCGATGGCGAATCCGTGCACGAAGAATTGTTGGATTGCGCTTCCATTCGCCGGCATCGTCTCGAGGTTGACTCTGTCGGTAAAGGGAGCGATTGCGGCATCGCACTCGCGGATGTCATAGATGTGAGGATGGGAGACATCATTCAATGCGTCTCGTTGGTTCGGCGTCCGCTCAAAGCGGTCAAGGTTGATTCCGGAGGCGCGCGAGTTGTTAAATAACTTTAGTAGTCCTGTAGTGGGAGTGGGTGAGGACGTTTTAGAAGTCTAGAGAGCTACGTTTTGAATTACAAAGAAGTGACATTAGTCAAGCGGCGACCTACTGAATCTCTACAGCGGACACTTCGACTCGAACGCTTCCTGAGCCGCCCGACACTTGTCCAAATTATTGCTCCTGTAATCGAGACACGATGCGTACGCGTTGAGCTCCTCCGGACACTTCTTCCTCAAGTCCTTGAGCAAATCCACCATGCATCCCGTCATCGCCGCGCCCGCCTGCAGGCACTTTTCCGGATCCTGATCCGCCTTTTTACACGCCAAAAACGCCGCAGTCTTATCCGCGCATCGTCGCTGCAACTGCTTGTGCACCGCGAAGAGCACGGACGAGGTCGGGACAGCGCCGGTTTGATCGGACATCACTCGCACGAACGCCAAGTCAACGTATCGCGTCGCGAGCGTCGTTCGTTTTACCGTTACTTCGCGGCAGCCTCAATCAACCGATCGAGTCGGGTCGTCTTCCGTCCGGGCCGCGCCACTAAAGCGCTCGCTCGCGAGTGTCGCTCGTTCGTCGGTGTGCAGTCGTCTAGGGATTCTAGGAGAGAGGCGTCGACTCGCGCGGGAACACAAAAGATCAAGTTTAAATAACTCGGACATATGTTACATATATTATACAAATAAACTCTATGATCTATCTATATTACTATTTATGACAGTGATTCAGGCGCATCCTTCTCTTCGCGCTGCGTTCACTTCGTTGAACCAACTTTTCGCACCTCGAGTTGACCTTTTTTAAGCGCCTCCACCGCGGTTTCAAAGGCGGAAACCTCCCCGGGGTCGACGGGTAGAGGGACATCGACCCGATGCACCGGAGCGAAGACTTGAACGCGGGCGTTGAATCCGTCTTCTTCGTCTTCTTCGTCTTCTTCGTCTTCTCGGTTGCCTTCGGACTCTCGACGGCGCTCGGTCGCGGCTCTCGCGAGCGAGAAACGCAATTCGCTCGGTTCCACACCGTCGGCGTCGAAATCGACGGATACCGAAACTTTCTTCTGGGATCCTCCTCCTCCTCGTCCGACGCCGACGGTGGGTGCGCGACCGTCGTCGTTTCGTTGATTGTCGTCGTAATCATCATCATCGTCACGGGATTCCCGTCGTCCATCAGTGCGTACGCCTTCCTCTTCGCCGCCGTCGGGCGATGGAATCGGTTTCAACACGTACTTCGAGTCCCGTAACACGCGTAACGACTCGCTCTGTCGACGACTGATCGTGTACTCGCTCGTCATGTCGTCAGGTCGCGTCGTCGAGTGGCGCGCTGGACCGACTGACTTCACTCCTCGGGGAGTCCACCGACACACGACGACGCGCGCGAACGCGCACGAACGCGAACGCGCTCTCGCGCGCGCCCGTCGTTCGGAACGATGGAACGCATAGTGTTGGAGGGACGGACGGAGGGAGGGACGGACGAAGCGTCGGCGGCGGCATCGACGCTCGGGGTGTGGACCTTTGTGTCGGTGACCAACGCGGTCGAAGTGCGAGAGGCTTTGGTGAACGGAACGCTCGACGCGGCGGTGTTGGACGCGCGAGCGGTGGCGAGTAAAGATTGCTTGAGACTCGCGGCGCACAAGGCGGCGACGGCGAGGGAACGCGGGGCGATGGTGACCAAGGCGTTGCACTCAGAGTTGGTGTTTTGTCTCGGGCCGACGAAGCACATTTCAGAGGCGTTTCGGCGGTTTGGTCCGAGCGAGAAATCAGAGGCGCTTTTGGTGTGTAAATTCGATCCAGTGGATGGGGATTTTGAAAAGATTGCAAAATTGGTGAGAGGAGAGAGCGTGGGGTTCGATTCGAGACCGGCGGTGGATGCGGTGGCGATTAAAAAATGGTACAAGGTGCACGATAACGAGCTCGCGCTTGATAGTTTGGAAGAGGCTGTGCTCAGTCGCATTGCCATCAGAGACGTGGCTTGATTTAGTTTTGTTCGAGGACGAGTAGGGAAGTTTAATAATCACCATATTTTAATAGTTGTGCAATGCTTTCTATTCATATGTTACAAGCGGCGTACAAGGCGGCGGTACCCGTTCTAAGTGAAGTAATGATTACTTTGTCGTTGTCGCGTTGACGTTCGACTTGATGCAGTGCGCGATAAAGTTAATCTGAGTATCGCTGGAGAGCGTCCATTTGTTCCGCAGAGGGTTATAAACCATTCCAGCGAGTTCATCCATCTCGCACCCGCCGCGTTTCACCATCATCGCAATCTCTCCTGGGGTGAGAAACTTGGAAAATTCGTGCGTCCCCGGTGGCACCACGCCAAACACTCTCTCTGCAGCCAAAATGGCCCCCATGAAGGATCGCGCCGTGCGATTGATCGTGCTGATGAATAGTGACCCATTTGGTTTCACCAACGAAGCGATAGACTTTGTGAACTCGAGCGGATCTGTGACGTGTTCAATCACTTCTAAACTCGTGACGACGTCGAAACGCTCTCCCCTATCGACGAGCTCCTCCGCCGTGATCGCCTCGTACTTCAACGTATCCCTCAAACTCGGGTCCAACGCCGCGTGCGCTTGGGCAATGGCAATATTTGCAGGCCCAGCGTCGATCGCCGTGACTTGCGCGCCCAATCGCGCCAAACTTTCCGCCAAAATCCCTCCTCCGCAACCGACGTCGCACACCCTCAACCCCTCTAGACTCCGTTCCAACCCAACCTCACCCGCGACCGCGAGCTTCCGTCGCATTGCGTCGCGTATGAACGCCACGCGCGTTGGATTCATCCCGTGCAGCGCCGCGAACGGACCCTCGCGCTCGTTCCACCACAGCGCGGCGTCCGCTTCAAACTTGGCCTTTTCTCTCACATCCACTTGTCCGAGTGGTGCATCGCGTCGCGCCGCCGTCTCGTGCGAACGACTCGCGACGAGGGCGACCGCGGAAGGCGTTCGCTCAAGACTCTCTGGTGCGAAGGACAGTCTCGTCGTCGTTAAACATCGGCCGAGGGTCGCGGTCCGACGAAGCATGACTAACGGAGTGAGTGAGTGAGTGAGTGACTGCGCGTCAAAGACTGGAGGCGACCGAGGAAACATGGCGTGGGGTAAACCGTCCCCCGACGACGCGGCGGATAAACCCGCGTGGCTGCCTAGGCTCGAGAAGAACGACCCGACGCTCACGTCGCTTCACGTCCTTCGTTTTCGCCCGTTCGATGAAGCGCTGCAGGTGGCCACGGCGAAGGCGCTGGAGGAGAATGATTCTCTGGTTGAGTTTTACGCCTCTGGACACCGCGTTAGCGAGGTTGGGGCCAAAGCATGGGCGAAAATGCTCGCGATAAATGTTAAACTTCAATCGTTGTGCATCGGAGACGATGAATTCGGGAGCGCGCTCGAGGAAGGCGGGGAGACGTCGGCGCTCGACGTCGTTCTAAAAGGTCTGGCGCACTCAGCGACAATCGGAAAGATCGATTTGGAGTACAAAGGAGTGAGAGATGCGAGCGGAGAAGCGATCGGACGCTTCATGTCGCAGTGTGGGAGCTTGAAAGAGGTTCGTTTGGGGCGTAACGATAAATTGAGCGAGACTGGGTATCGGGCGGCGTTTGCGGGCGCAAGCGAAGGTGGCGCTCTGGAGGCTCTCGATTTGAGCGATAGTAAGCTCGATGACGGCTCGGCGCGAGCGCTTGCGGATGTTTTGCGATCAACATGCCCGATCAAAACTTTGGGACTCACCAGATGTGAGCTCACTGGTGATGGATTGGCAGCTCTGGGAAGCGGTTTGGCAAAATGCGACCAGCTGCGACACCTCGAACTGAGTGGAGTCAAACTTGGGGATGGCGGCGCCCAAGCATGCTTCAGTCAACTGGCAGGAGAGAAACTGAGAGTGTCGGAAGCAAACTTCGTACAATGTGGCATCTCAGAACTTCGCGATGTTCAAGGTTTGGATGCTTTCCTTTGCGCAAGCTCAGAGTTGACCAACGTCAATCTCAGAGGTAACAAATTTGGCAATGACGGCTTGGCACACCTCTCCCGAGGCGCTTTCGCGGCGCACGCCCCGACATGTATCGACTTTGGATCGTGTGATATCACCTCCAGCGGTACGGAATGTCTGAAATTCGCGTTGACCGGCTCCAAGTCGCTTTCTCTCTTTGACAATCCAAAACTCGGTGACGACGGAGTCGCAAAGCTATTTGACGCCGCTCGAGGGTCGTCGGTGACGATGCTCGATCTCGGTGCGGTCGGCTTGAGTGCCTCAGGTCTCGAGGCAATGGTCAAGAGCTTTGGGGACGATCAGACGTTCCCGAATCTCCGAACGCTGGTCATCGGAGGCAACCCGGGCGCGCAGGAGGACTCGTGGGAAGGACTCGTGAACAATTTGCGAGCGATTCGTCCCGCTTTAGACGTCGCATGGCGAGCCGCAGACGGGGGTGATGACTCCAAGCTTCAGCGCGATGATTCTGGGCGCATCACTGGCGTCGAGAAGTGATTTTTCTCTGTCTAAATTAGTCGATAGTCAAACACACAACGCACTTTCGTGTAAACTCAGTCTGTAGGAGAATCCCTCTGTGGCAAGCGACAGTATACGCCGCAGAAGCCGCGAGTCGAGCCGTACCGCACCACGCCGCGCGATCGAACGCGAGTGAAGCGAGAAACAGGGTGCAGTCGTGCGTCGCGAAGCATTCGCCCCTCGGAACCACCGAGCCGTTGGGACACACTCGACGTCCGACCAAACCTGTTTCGTTAGACTGCGCGAGCAAAGTTTTTACGATGTCCTTCCGACGCCGTTTGAAGGGTAAAGCGCCCCCCGAGGGGTTTGAGATGATCGAACAGGCGATCGAAGACTTTGAGACGCAGATGAAAGACGCCGTCAGTGAGGAGCACGAGGGTAAGAGAAAGAACGAGCTCACATGGAGAATTCACAGGATCCACTGGGAGAAGAACCGATTCATCTTTGACTTGATGTACAAACGAAAGGCGCTGAGCCGCGAGCTTTACGATTACTTGTGCCGAGAGAAGATTGCCGATCAGGCTCTCATATCGAAATGGCGCAAGCCGGGCTACGAGAATCTCTGCTCGCTCTTGTGCATCCAAAAGTCGGCGACAAACTTTGGCACGACTTCGATTTGTCGCGTTCCAATGGCGCAGCGCGCTCCTCAACAACAACTGACGCCTAACGTGAAGACTGGGTGTATTTCTTGTTGTTCTGGAGACGGAATCATGGGCGGTCCAATCTGGTGGAACACTCCAATCACGGAGGACGTAGAGAAGAAGCTCAATAAGAAGAAGCGCAAGGCAGAGGAAGAGGAGGACCCTGACGTTGCAAAGAGAATCGCGGCGCTCAAAAAAGAAATGGCGAGTGGCGTTGAAGACGCCACCAAAGATTTGGATTGAGCCCCGTCGCTCGCGCGTAGTTGATTGACACTTTATAGAACGAGAATTTAATAATGAGCACAGTAGACATAGCCCAAAAAGGTTTCAGAGACACTGCACGGCGCGCGACTGGTCCGAGAGGCGATGAAATCATGAGCGTGTTGAAAGCAGACGCGTTCTTCGCTCGCATCGAGCCGTACAAACGCATATTCGCCATCGCCTTGCCGCCAGATTTCGCCGTCAGAGCTGATGCAAGAAACGTCTCAGTGGGTCCCTCCAACGACAGAGACACGACCGCGACCGCGTCTAGCTCATCGAGAGCTGCGGATCGCCCGTGCGCAAAGTGCTGGGGAATAAGCTCGTCGAACGAGTACCTCAACCTCGCGCGCGCGCACTCCGTAGTCATGGTTCGAGGCGACTCGATCCAAGCGCCGCCGGTGAGCGCCATTGCGCGCGCGTTGGGGCGTTCCGCAGGCGAACTCGGCGGCGTCTTATTCACCACCACCCGCTACGAAGACGTAGATAAAGTCACAGAACACGATGCCGAGCGTATCACCGCCGCGCTTCAATCCCTCGACCAGAGTTTTCGCGACGTCCCGTTCGGATTTTGGGACGGTCCGCAAGACGACGGGTCCTGGCGCGCTGAATCGATACGTCCTCCTTTGATGGATGAAGACGACGACGAAGACGCCCCGGCTGCGGCGATCGTCGCGCGAAATCGACTACAAAAGTTCTTAGAATCCACCCAGGGCGCTCTCAACACTTTCGGGTGACCCGGTCGTTAAGTGGTCGGTTTCCCACAAAAGTCGTTATACGTCATAATTCGACGGCAACGTTAATACACGATGGCAAACCAAAAGTTCGCCGACTTTACCGAATTCATCAAAAAAACACACAATGACGCGTTGGTGACGGTAAAACAACCCCTCGCCATCGGATGTTTGGTGCTCAACGTGCTTTTCCCGGGCGTTGGAACCGCCATCGCGTGTATCAAGGTGGACAAAGCCAAGGAGGGCCTAGTTGCGCTGCTCATGATGTGGTTGATGACTTTCGTCTTCTTTGTCGGATGGGTTTGGTCCATCGTCCACGGGGTGCAAATTTTGATGAAGAGTGAAAAGTAACGATGTGAAGATGAAAGTCACGACGCGATGATAAAGGCTCACCCGGTCGTGATAACCGTCCTACATTTCCGAGGGGTGCGCAAAACTTGTAAAAGAAATGAAATAAAATGCGCGCAAGTTACACATACAAAACGTTCCATCTCTCTCTACCTATCTATCGGTTTCCGACGGTTGAGGCTCACGATCTCGCACAAAGTTAAAAAGTTTGACGTATTCCTCCATCGTGAGCTCTTGTGGACGAATTTTGAGTCCTCTATCGAGCATCTCAAATGCGTCGTCCATGGTCGCATCATTGCACACCGCCTTGAGGTTGTTGCGCAACATTTTGCGCTTTTGGGCGAAACAGGCTTGGACAAAGGTGAAAAATTGCTTATCCGTCCCATTCAACGGCAATAATTCGTGTGCTTCCTTTGGCCTGAATCCGATGAGGCAAGACTCGACGTTCGGAGGGGGCATGAAGCAATCGCGCAACACCGGGCGAATGTAATACGGCTTGGAGTAATAGTGCACTCGGACGCTCATCGCTCTGTAATCCCCACCACCGGCGTCGTCGCGGACCAAACGCTGCGCCACTTCCTCTTGAAACATAAATATCATGTCTTCAAAGGTTTCACCCATCGGCAACAGCACTTTGAGAACATCTGTGGTGATGTTGTACGGAATGTTCGCGACGACTTTAGCGCGCGGAGTGTCCGCGGATGGCCTCGTAAATGCTTTGCCCAACCCTTCCCACTTTAAAAAATCCCCCTCGATGAGTTCAAACGTCTCTGGGTACTCCTTACACAGTCCTTCCTTCAACTTTCCCGCGAGATTTCTATCCTTTTCCACCGCTAAAACCCGCGCGCCGCACTTGAGCATCTCGTTTGTCAGGTTTCCCGTCCCCGGACCAATCTCCAGCACCCTATCCCCAGGCTTGAGCTCCGCGGCTTCGACCGCGTCCAAGACCACTCCAGAATCTACCAAAAAGTGCTGACCCAACCACCGTCTCGCCTCGTGATCCGCATCGGCGACTCGTCCTCGCAGAGCTCCGTCTGCACGTTCGCTCGACGCATCCTTTTTCCTCGTCGCCGCTTCCTCCTTTGCCCGCTTCTTATTCTTCGACAACCGCACCGGGCGCTTCCTCGCGCGCGTTATCGTCGAGCACCTTCTTCTTCCGCTCGTCGACGGGATCTCGGACGTCGTCGCCGTCGGGTCTCTCGAGCGTCCACCGTGCACGAAGACTCTCGAAAAGTGCGCAGCAGCCGCCACGTGAGCGCAGTGAGACATGGTTGATTGTTTCGACGCTTGTTACGCCCACACCCACGAACGACGTCTCTCTACCGCGCGCTTCGACGAAAAAAGTGGACGTCTTCGCTCGACGAACCCTTTACGCGACCGGTTTGCTGCGAGTCGCGCACTGAGGCGGGTCCTTTGCGCGAAAGCTCTCAGAGGTTGAAAACTAACCGAGTTTATTACAATACAAGTTTTACAAATCCAATCGACCATCAATCACCGAATCCACGAGCGACCGAACGTCATCGATCCTCCTCGCGAGCGCATCACTCTCCCGTCGCATCTCCTCCGCCATGCCCGCTCGAACGTACTCCTCGACGACTCTCGCCCGTTCGAACGACCACGCGTCCAACGCCTCGCGACACCGACCGACGACGCGCTCCACGTCCTCCACATCCCTAGGTAGACCCTCCTTCATCCCCTCACACGACGAAATAATTTCCTCACACGCCTCTGAAATCCTCCTTCGCTCTTCATCCACCACCCTTCGCATCTCTTCGTACGCCTTCGCCCCGCCTCGTTCGCTCGCGCACCTTTCGAATTCGCGAATTCGCGATTCGTCCGCGATCCCTCTCGCCACCTCCCCTAAAATCTCTCTCGTCACCGCCGTCGACGTCTTCGCCGCGTTTTCCTCTTCCCCTCGCGCTTTACGCGCGTTTTTCATCCCGCGTCGAAGCGCCTCTTCCCGCGCGCGTTTCGTTTCCCGTCTGGCGCGTCTAAGATTCGATTCCTCAGCTCGAGCGGCGCTTCGACGAGTGCCCAGATTCCGATCGTCGTCGTCTTCGAGCGCTTCGTTCCCGACGCCGACGACGACGACGCCGACGTCGCGACGTAGCGCTTCTTTGGCGTCTCTCAGCGCGCTCCTCGCGCGCGCGATGGAGTTAAGCGCGCGCAGTCGATCGGCGACGACGGGCGGGTTCGGTTCCATCCCATCCAGTCGCGCAGTGCCGTCTCTGCGTCCCGTCGACGACTCTCGCGCGATGGACGTCAGTGCGCGACGGCTCTTCGACGGGGTTTCGTCGGAGCGACGACGACGCCGACGGGGGCGAGGAGGAACGAAGACGAGCGCGCGCGTCTGTCGCGCGAAAGGAAACGAAAACCGCGGACGTCGAAACCCCGGACGGAGGACGCGAGCGAAGCGACGAGTCGAACCGATTGAACGAGAGCAATCCATCCAGTGGAATCTACTACTAATCTGGAATCATGGCTGGAACGTCGTGGTTTTCTCGAACGTTTGCGAGGAAATCCAAGGGTGAAAAGACGAAGAGTGACGCGACGAATACCGGTGGTGTGAGCACTGCGGCGGCGGGTGTCGGTGGTGGTGGGACGAAGACGATTGGGTCTTCTTCCGGCGCGACTGGCGCGGATGAGATTACTCGAGGGGTCGAGGCGCTCGGAACGGGGTCGGGATCGACGGCGACGACGGCGTCGGGATCCGGGACTGGACGGAAGATGTGCGTGGAGGATTTCGAACCGTTAAAGTTGATTGGGCGTGGGGCGTTCGGTGCGTTGCGATGCGTCGCAATTTTGTTTTTTTTTCGCGCGTCAGTCGGTTGGTTGAAAAGTTTGAATATTCCTACGAGACGAGTTGGAAGGTTTCGCTCGGACGCGTGGATGAGAAGCTTTCGTCGCGCCGCTAAACGCAAAACGTTATCGCGACTTTCTTTTGTCGAATTCAAATCGGACGTGAAGACTGACGATACAATGGGTTATTTGTGAGCAGGCGAGGTTCGACTGGTGAAGCACAAAGCCACGGGGGAGATTTTCGCCATGAAAAAGTTGAAGAAATCTGAAATGGTTCGTCGTGGTCAAGTCGATCACGTGCGGGCGGAGCGAAACTTGCTGGCGCAAGTGAATTCACAAACGGTGGTGACGCTGTACTATTCGTTTCAGGATGAACAGTTTCTGTACTTGGTGATGGAGTACCTTCCGGGTGGCGACGTCATGACGCTCCTCATTCGCCGGGACACGCTCACCGAGGAGGAGACACGTTTTTACCTGGCACAAACGGTGGCGGCGCTCGAAACTATTCATCGGCACAATTTTATTCACCGGGATATCAAGCCAGATAACTTGCTCCTGGATAAAAGCGGGCACATGAAGCTGAGCGATTTCGGATTGTGCAAGCCCATCGATCCGGCGTACCAACAGGCGGTGCTTCCGGAAATTCTGGAGAATGAGGCAGCCGACGACACTGTTTCCGGAAACGTGCCCGTTTCAGTACCGAACGATCCGAAAACTGCCGAAGATTTAGCAAACTGGCATAAGAATCGTCGTCGTCTGGCGTTCAGCACGGTGGGCACCCCCGACTACATCGCGCCCGAAGTTCTTCTCAAAAAAGGGTACGGCATGGAGTGTGACTGGTGGAGCGTCGGAGCTATCATGTTTGAAATGCTCATGGGTTACCCTCCATTCTACAGCGATGAACCCATGACGACTTGTCGCAAGATTGTGCACTGGAGACATCACTTGAGGATTCCGGATGATGCGCCACTCTCTCCCGAGGCGCGCGACCTCATCGAGCGTCTCCTGTGCGATCCCGATCAACGCTTGGGCACGAGCGGTGGAGTGGAGGAAATCAAGCGTCACAAGTTCTTCGCGGGCTTGGATTGGGATACTCTCTACACTATCGATCCTCCGTACCATCCAATCGTATCGCACGAATTGGACACGCGCAACTTTGAGGACTTTGAAGAGGATGAGAGTATGCGGAAGAAAAGTGGCCTCGACGAAGGAGATGCACCGAAGGATCAGAATTTTATCGGTTACACGTATAAAAACGTCGAGGTTGTCGGTGACGAAGTGAAGAAAGTGACGCCAAATCGTCCATCGCTGACGACAATTTTCCCCGCAAAAAAGATGTAATTTTATCGAGCTGTGTGAATCCTATTAAATTGACTAGCCACCTATCGCATGTACAGATGATTTTATATGTTATTTATCCTCGTTGTGCAGTACAGATTGAAACTTATTGTCGAGAAGTTTTTCTCTTGGCCGGGAAGAAATTTGAGAAGAATTTCTTCTTACTTTGCTTCGTCGGTTCAGCCTCTGGCACAGTCTGAGCCTCTAATAGAGCGTTTATCTCTCTGAATCTAGGTCGCGCAGACGGCAGCGTCTTCCAACATCTTTGCATCAAATCGGTGAGAAGTTCGTCCGACTTTCTAGGAATTTCAGGGCGAATTCCTTGCCTCACGACGGCTACTGCAGCCTGCAACGGGTTCAGATGCGCGTAAGGCAGCTCGCCTCCGGCAAGTATCTCCCAGAGCAGGATGCCGAATGAAAACACATCCGCCTTGCTGTTGTATGGCTCGTGAGATATGACTTCGGGTGCCATCCACCTGTAGGATCCGGTCTCGACGGTGAGCGCGGAAATGTGCGTCGGCACCGTGCGCGCCAGCCCAAAGTCGCATATTTTCACATCCATACTGGCTGTTAATAAAATATTGTCCGCTTTGAGATCGCGATGCATAGTATTTTTCTCATCGTGCATATAAAGCATCCCGCGCGCGACACCTGTGGCGATGCTACGAGCCAAGGCGACGCTGGGCGGGCCATTCTCCTTGAGATAGTTCAACACAGTGCCGCGCTGCGCCAACTCGGTCACCATGCAAAGTTTGTCTTCGTAAACGATGGAGCCGACATATCCGAGGATATTTTGATGGCTGAGATTACGAAGAATATTGACTTCTTGGTAGAAATCTTGCACCGCCGTCTTGGGCGCATCGGGACCGTTCGACGTGCACTTGATTGCGACGTCCATGATGACCCTTCCGCCCGCAGTTTGCACGGGATACGTGCCTCTATGAAGCGTACCGAACGCTCCCGACCCCCATTCTTCGAGAACCTCAATCTTATCTATGTCTAGTTGTTCGCCAAACCTCGATAAATCGGGCGTTGTTGGCGAGGTCACCGCAGTGTTTTCGCCGAAACCGAGTTCATCGTTGTGAGGCGACGGATCAAACGAGTCGTCGTTTGACAACGACCCGGAGCGCGATGTGTGAGTACCGGGAGCAATCTTCGCGAAGCTTGCGCTGCGTTGAATTTCATCGCTCTCCGCTCTGAAACTTCGAACGCGTTTGGCTCTCGCGCGCGATCCGCAAGCGTTGTCCTCTGCGACGGTGCTCAGCTGAGCGTCGGACAGTCTTTGCAAAACTTCCTCCTCCAAAACCGAGGCGCTCTCCCACCACCCACTGAGCGTAAACCTCACGAGCGACAACTCATCCCGAGGCACGCTCGACGCGTGCGCCTGCACTTCGCAGATGAGCACACCCTTGAGCTTATGCAAAGTGCTCGTGACTAACATTAACAGCTTTGAAGCGCCCCCGGTGCCGGCGACAAAGAGACTAAACTCTCGCTCTCCCGGTGATTTCACGCGAAGCTCATCATTCATCGATCGCACCAAAGACTCAACCATCATATCAGAGATATCACTCGGTACGGACGACGTCCCCGACCCGCCCGTACCCTCCCTCTCTCCTCCTCCGTTGTCTTCCTCCGCGTCGTCGCCGCGCGTCGTCGTCGCTCGACCTCCCGCCTCCTCCTCCTCCGCGCGTCCTTCGCCCCGCGTCTTTTCCGACGCGCAACACCCGTACCCACCCGTCACCGCCCCTCGTCGTCGTCCACCCGTTCCCAAACATATCTCCGCCCGCATCAGCGCCAAACACGCGTCGTCCAGTTCTCCCTCGTCCCTCCACGCGAAGCCCGGGAACCGGGTCCTCGTCGCGCACCCGCTCGAGTCCTTCGACGACCTCGACGACCCCGCGCTCCTCATCGACATCCGCGCGACCCGCGTGCCGTCCTCCGCCGCATCGCACGCGTTCCCGGCAACGCCGTCGTCGTCCGACGCGCGTCCTTCCATGACCGTCGGTATCGTCTTCCGTCGTCGTCCAAACGCTCTTTTACAAATCAAATCAAATCGTCCACCGAAACGACACCGCCACCGAGACACCGACACCGAAACGCCGGCGTCCGATACCACCGGGCGCCGCGCGCGTCACCGCTCCTAAATCGTCCGACTCCTTCCGTCTCGACCGTCGACGGGCGCGGAGTGACGAAACGGCGTCGCGTCCGACACCGAACCGTGCGGCACCGAACCGAACGGCACCGAAACGGCACCGCGCGCGCGGCACCGAAACATACCTAGCGTCGCTTCGGGGTGCGCTTCGGGGTCGCTCGACGCGAAGAGTCGGACATTCGGTCGGTCGGACATTCGGACGATTTATGAACCTTAAAATGAAGAGGGGCTCAACTTGGGAGACACCAATGTAAAATACATGTACAGATTTTGTGGTGTG